>Ga0247843_1000907_pt1 | contig 65649 bp, 58 predicted proteins | sample LaCruzMarch2017__FD_192420 | JGI IMG/M metagenome (GOLD analysis project Ga0247843, IMG submission 192420) | Freshwater microbial communities from meromictic Lake La Cruz, Castile-La Mancha, Spain - LaCruzMarch2017_8m | ecosystem: Environmental > Aquatic > Freshwater > Lake | place: Spain...
GAGTCCAAGCAGTCGGGGAAACCTTCACGATAGCGGTTGCGGTTCTCAGGCCAAGCCATCCGGCCCGCGTACGACGCCCCCTCCAAAAAGTACAGCGTTTGTTTGAATCCTATGTGCGGTTACCCTGCCGCTGACAGAGGGCGGCGTTGACCAGCCGCCGCTGATCCGACAACTTGGCTTGAATGATCGCGGGCTAGGCATGACCGGTAAAAACCGTTAGCAATGCGATTTCAAGCGCCACTTTCTCCGCAGCCGCAGCCGCCGCCTCCCGTTACCAGACGTCCGGCCCGCCCCAACGGCTGTTTCAGCGGCCTCCCGCCCAAAGGAAAACTCATGAAAGCCAACCGCCATTTCGCAGCCTTCCTCACCGCAGTTGCCTCTTCAGCCCTTCCTGCCCTCGGGCTGACTTGGGATGATGCCGGCCCCACCAACAATTGGAGCACCGCTCCGGGCGACACGAACTGGATCAGTGGTTTAACCTGGACCAACGCCAGTGCGGCCGATTTCAACGCCAGCGGCACGGAAACCGTCACCCTCGCCACCGCCGCCATGACGGCCGGCACGGTGACCTTCGGCGCTTCTTCCGCCTACACCATCGACACCGCGGCCAACAACATGACATGGTCCGCGCTGGCAGGGTCGGGCGGCTTTACCAAATCCGGCACCGGGACCATCACCATCGGCGGCGCTGGTGGCGCGTCCGGCACCGTCACAGTCAACTCCGGCACCTTGGATACGACCAATTCCGCCGCTTTGGGGACCAGCAGTGTCACGCTGAACGGCGGCACATTGAAGACCAATGTGAACCTCGCCAATGCCATCCTGCTCAACAACGTGGCCGGCAACACCATTTCCGCCAACGGAAACTATCGCAGCATCAGCGGGCAAATCACGGGATCCGGCGGATTGATCATTGGCACTGGAGGCGGCACCCCCGGGTTGAAGCTCACAAATCCGGCCAACAACTTCAGCGGCAACGTGACGACCAACTCCGGAGTTTTTCTGCAATTGGACGACAGCGAGGTGATCCCCGACACTGCCGTGGTCATCGCCAATGGCGCGGCTTTCAAAGTCAACAACACCATCGAAACCATCGCCGGTCTGCAAGGCAGTGCCTTGTTGTATTCCGAGAACGCCTCGCGCCTGGTGATCAACAGCCCCGCCGCGACCTCCAACGCGTTTAGCGGCGCGATCAATGCCTTCGGCGGTGGCACGGCGCTGGCGATCACCAAGAAGGGCGACGGCACGCAGATCATGTCAGGCAGCAGTGTGCATTCCGGCGGCACGTTGCTCAGCGGCGGCACGCTGATCGCAAGAAACAGCGGCGTATTCGGCAGCGCGGCCATCACGGTCAACGACGCATCCACCGGCGCCGGCAACACGAGCCTGCTGCTGGAAGGGGCCGGCATCTCGACGGCGCGGAACATCACCGTCACCGACAACGGCAGCGGCACCGTGACCCTCGGCACTACCGGCACATCAAGCGGCAACATGGTTTTTAGCGGCCTGATCACCCTCAACAAGGCCACCACGCTGACCTCCGCCACCACCGACCGTACCAGCTTTACCGGGAAAATCACCGGCAGCGTCGGTAACCTCACCATCAGCGGCGGCCAGCGGACTTTGTTCGAGAGCGCGAACGGCCTGAATGATTTCGCTGGCGATCTCACCATCACGGGGACCAACACGGTATTGCAGACGGGTGCCGGCAGTCTAACCGGTGAAAACATCCCCAACGGATCCAACGTCACCGTGGCGACAGGAGCGTTCCTGAAGTTCGCCAACCTCGCCAACAGCACGGAAACCATCAACGGACTCTATGGAGAAGGCACGGTCCGCCGCCATGAGGGTGTGGCAGGAGTGGCCAACCTCGTCGTGGGTTCCAGCGGCGGCGGCGGCACCTTCAGCGGCGCCTTGGAAAATGGCGCTGGCACGCTGACCCTGACGAAGACCGGCACCGGCACCCAGATCCTCTCGGGCACGAATACCTACCCGGGATCGACCGGCATCAACGAAGGCACGCTTTCGCTGGGGGCCACCGGCTCCATTGCGAACAGCTCGATCATCACGGTGGCGTCCGGTGCCAGCTTCGATGTCTCCGGCCTGGCCGGTGGCTTCACACTAAGTGCCGGGAAAACCCTCAGGGGCGAAGGAACGGTCGCCGGAAACGTCTCGGACGATCTCGCCGGTGTGGGAATCATCACCGCCGGCAATGGCACCAGCGGCACGCTCTCCATTACCGGCAATCTCTCGCTCAACGCCGCAGCCGACGTCAATATCGGAACGCTTTCCAACTACACCACCGCAGCGGCCATCGCGGTTACGGGCGATCTAACAGTATCCGGTTCGCCCGGCGACGTGTTCGTCAATCTGCCCACCGCCCCCGTCGGCCCGGGCACCTATCGTTTGATCAGCCATGCCAACGTTCTTCCGGATGTGTCCGCGTTCACACTGAACACCCAGCCCGCGCTCTCCGCCCGCCAGGTTGGCAACCTCGTGAACAACGCCGGTTCCCTGGACTACGTTGTGGCCGGAGCCAACCCGGTCTGGACCGGCGCCTTTGGCTCCTCATGGACCAACGCCATCCTGACTGCTCCAAAAAACTGGATCCTGCCCGGTGGAGGAACCACGGACTATATCGAAGGCGACGTGGTGTTGTTCAACGACGACGCCACCGGTTCCACGACGGTGGACCTGGCGATGGATGTGAATCCAGTCTCCGCCGAGTTTGCCAATTCATCCAAGAGCTACACCCTTCAGTCGACCGGCGGCTTTGCCATTGCCGGCCCGGCCATCCTGTTCAAGTCAGGCACGGGTATCCTGACCATTTCCAATGCGAACACGCACACCGGCACCACGACCCTTTCCTCCGGCACCACCCGGATCGGAAACGACTCGGCCCTCGGCACCGGCAGCCTGACGCTGAATGGCGGAACCTTGTCATCGGACTCCACCTCCGCTCGCACCCCGGCCAGCACATCACTGTCGATCGGTGGAAACGTGACCTTGGGAGATGCGGTGAATACCGGCGTTCTCTCGTTCTCCGGTCCGGTGGACCTCGGCGCTGGCGCACGGCAGCTCACGACGGAGTCCGCGGTCACTCTCGCGGGGTCCATCAGCAACGGCTCGCTTGCCAAGGCCGGCGCCGCCTCGCTCACCCTCACCGGCAGCAACTCCTACGGCGCCACCACCATCAGCGCGGGTGTCCTGAATGTCGGCGACGGTGGCGCATCCGGCTCGCTCGGCACGGGAAACGTCGGCAACGATGGCTCCCTCGTGGTCAACCGCAGCGGCAGCCTTTCCATCCCCGGAGTCATCTCAGGCACCGGTTCGCTCGATATCAACGGCGGTGGCACCGTCACCCTCACCGGGTTGAACACCTACACCGGAGTCACCACCATTCACCCCGGTAACACACTCGTCTTCAGCATGGGGATTAACTACGCGGAAAGCCACGTCGGTAGCGCCGTAACGATCGGAAGCGGCTCCACCTTGTTGCTCACGGTGCCCCATGCCACCGGCTTCGCCTATAGTCTTGCCGGCAACAAGGTGGCCGCCGATGTCTCGATCGCTGCGGGCGGAACCTTCAACCGCAATGGCAACGACACTTACGTCCAAGGTCTCACCATGACCGGCAACTCCGTGGTCACCGGCGGCGGCGGCCTCCGCCTTTGCGCCAACCTCACCGCCACCTCGGATGCCACCGGCACGCCCGCCATCAACAGCATGGCATTGGTGGGCGGCACTTACACCAACGCCGGAAACACCCACACCCTCACCGTAATTCATGGCGCGGGATCGGTCGCCACCAGTGACCTGACCATCGGGCCGATCAACGAGGTGACCCAGGCTGGCGCCACCAATCTGGTCAAGGTCGGCAACGGCAACCTCACCCTGGCCGGCACATCCACCTTCACCGGCACCACGACGGTGAGTCAAGGAACCCTCAGCGGCGCGGCCACGCTCGCCGGGCCGCTCGACGTTCAGGCCGGCTCCACGGTCGCTCCGGGCAACAGCATCGGCACTTTCGGCGCCGGTGCCACCACACTCGCCGGCACCTACGTTTGCGAGGTTGACGCGACCACTTCCGATGTGCTCGCCGTCACCGGTGCCTTGAACCTGACCGGATCAACCCTGGAACTGTCGGGAACTCCGGCGGCCGCCAGTTATACCATCGCCACTTACACCGGCGCGCTCACCGGCAGCTTCAACACCAGCCCCGCACTGCCAGCCGGCTATTCAATCGACTACGCCACCCCGGGCGTCATCAAGTTGGTCAGCGCCGCGGGCTTCTCCTCGTGGATCGACGGGTTCGCACTCGCGGAGGCCGACCAGGATCCCACGGACGACCCTGACCACGATGGCGTGGACAATCTGGCCGAATATGCCATCGCCGGCCGCAACCCCGCCGTCTCGGAAGGAGCTGCCGGGACTTTCGACGGGCCAACCCGCACCCTGAGCTTCACCAAGCGCACCGAAGCCGCCGCCGATCCGAAGATTTCCTATCAGATCGAGGAGTCCGACGACCTCGGTCTCTCGGACTTGTGGCTCGAAGCCCCTGCCGGCCCGGACTACATCAAGAATTCCACCACCATTTCCTACAAGCTGCCGACAGGACTGGCCAAGACCTTCGCCCGGCTCGTGGTGACTCAATTGCCTTGAGCATAACCCGTGGATATCTCGTAACCAACGTCTTTTGATGATTTGCAAGCCAGCTGCCACCACAGCGGTAATAGTCCGGCTGTTTCGCCGGCCGTCTCTTGCCCTGTGCGTGGCGGGTCTGCTCACGGGTGCTTCCGCCTCTGCGCAATCCGCGCATCACCCTCAGCGATCTCCAGCCTCCCGGGACGGCACGGCGATCCCGGCTGCCAGTCCACGTCACGAGATTTATCTCATCCATGAAAAGTAAGCCCGTCGCGAGTCCATGAAGCCGGCCCTTGCCATCAGGGTGCTGCTCGGTTTGGCAACGGCTCCCTTGGCATTGGCCGGACCGCCCGAGCCTCCGCCCTTCCGCGTGCGGTCATGGAGCGTGGAATCCGGCCTGCCCCACCCGCGGGTGACGGCGCTCGCGCGAGGTGACGACAGCCTCCTCTGGTTGGCCACACCGCGCGGGCTGGTTTCTTTTGATGGGATCAGCTTCCGGACACTGCCCGGTGCGACCGATTCGGCGCCCGACAACATCACCGCGCTAGCCCGGGGCAGGGGAAACCGGATCTGGATGGGCACCGACGATTCGGCGGTGCTGCGGATGGAGCAGGGCTCCGTCCTTCGGGAGACGGCTCTCTCGGCAGTCGGCTTGACCGGTCAGGTGACCGGGTTGGCGGAGGACGATACCGGCGTCCTGTGGATCAGCACCTCCGGGGGACAGGTAGCCGGGCTGCGGCCTTCGGGCCAGATGGTGCCGACCCGGCAGTGGCGAGACCGCCTCGGGCCGAAGCCAGTTGCCAAAGCAGGGCCCGACGGCCGTGTCTTCCTCGGCGGGGAATCAGGATGGTGGCTCGCGGGGGATCCGGAACCGCGCCCCTTGCCCCCGCCGGGATTGGGGGAACCGCTCGATTATTTCGCGCCCGGAATCGGGGGCAAATGCTGGTTTGGCTTCACCGGCGGCACGCTGCTTGCGGGTGGCAGCGATCCCCTCTGCCGGACCGAATTCTCCCTGTCGCCGTCCACCGCACCTCCCTGCACCGCCGTCGATTCCACCGGCGGACTCTGGGTGGCCCGGCACACCGGCGCTTTGCATTACTGCGGTGAAAACGGCAGCCACGCGGAAATCCCTCTCCACGACCGGCGCGGCCCGCTTGCCGTCCTGGCGCTGCTGGCCGACTCCGAGGGCTTGGTCTGGGTCGGGACGGACAAGGGCGGACTGAGCCAGATCGTCCCGGCGCTTTTCCAGCATCGGAACTACGCGGGGAGCATGGATTCCCGCCCGACCGACGCCGGTGGCTCTTCGATGGCTCCCGTTGACAAGCGTGTCGTGATCGAGCCGCACAGCGAAGGGGTGGTGACCACCGGCGGGCTGGGGGCTTTGGCACCCCCTCCTCTGCCCAACTCTCCCGCGGCCGGGGGGGAGTTGACAAACGTTCTCAACGCGCTGGCGACGCTGCCTGAGCCGGGCTCCCTGAAAGCCATCTTCCACGACCGGGACCAAAGCCTGTGGATTGGAACGGGCAGCCCCACCCCTTTGATCCATCATTCCGGCGGCACATCCCGCCCCATTACCTTCGCCGACACCACTCCCGCCGACGTGCAGGCACTCGCCCTCGACGATCAAGGAACCCTCTGGATCGGCACTTCCGCCGATGGGGTTTTCAAACTGGATCGCGGCGGCATTGCCCGGCCCGTGACGCTGCCGTTCGAGAAGCCGGACACCAGGCCACCCGGCATCCGGAACATCCGTGCCGCCGGCCATTCGGTCTGGTTCACCACCGCCGGCTCCGGCTTGCTGCGCTGGAAGAACGGTTCTTTCGCGGCGGCAAACCGCGGCACCGGCCTGCCCGATGATGACCTGGTGGCCATGGAGGCCGATCACCTCGACGGTCTATGGCTGAGCGGGCCGGGCGGCATCTTCCGCATCAGCCGCGGCGCACTCGATTCCTGGTTTGACGACGGCGGGCCGTTTCCCCGTCCCGTCGTGTTCGACGCATCGGACGGGATCAAATCCATCGAAGGCTACGCCGAAAGCCAGGGAAGTTCCCACATGACTCCCGACGGCACCCTCTGGTTCGCCAGCAGCGGCGGAGTCAACGAAATCCGCCCGCCCCTCTATCGAATACCCGCCAAGCCACCGTCCGCCGTCATTCTGGAGTGTCTCGCCGATGGAGTCCGCCTCCCCCGGCCTGATGAAATCCCGCCCGGCACCCGGCAACTCGAGATCCACTACACCGGTAGCGCACTTGCTCATCCGGAGAGCACCGAATTCGCCTGCAAGCTGTCACCCGCCGAATCCGGATGGCGCGAAATGGGCAAGGAACGGAAAATCACCTACACCGGTCTGCCGCACGGGCGCTACCGCTTCGAAGTGGTCGCCACCGACCGGTTTGGCCGCCGCTCCGCCGCACCTGCGACATGGGATTTCGCCATCCCCACCCCCTTCTGGCGCTCGCCATGGTTCGCCTGGGTCTATCCGGCGGCGGCTTTGGCCGTGGCGGTCTTCTTCCTGAAACGCATCGCCCGCCGGCGGCTGAACGAACTGCGCGACCGCGAGAGGATCCGACAGGCATTGGACGACGAGCGCCGCCGTATCGCCCGCGACATGCACGACGAACTCGGCACCGGTCTGTGCGAGATCGCCCTGCTCGGCAACCGTCTGGAGGAGTCGACACCCCAGCACTCCGACGCCGGACGCGTGGCGAGCCGCGCCCGCGAACTGATTGGTTCGATCGACGAGACCGTCTGGATGCTCAACCCGCGCAACGACACGCTGGAAAGCCTCGCCAGCCACCTCGCTCACGCGGTCGCCAAATGGCTGCACGACTCACCGCTGCGGCCGCGCTTCGAGATCGAATACCTGTTGGGCGACCTGCCGGTTCCAACCGCCATCCGCCGCCATCTGTATCTCGCCTGCAAGGAGATCGTCCACAATGCGGTCAAGCATTCCGGCGGCAGCGAGTTGTGGCTCCGCATCCATACCCGCGGCACCGGATTCCTCATCGACATCAGTGACAACGGCCGCGGAATGCCGGAAATCCGGAACGCGAACCGGAACGGCCTTGCCAACCTGCATGAACGCATGGCCGAAATCCGCGGCACACTCGAGATCACCAGCACCGCCGCCGGCGGAACCCGGGTGTCCCTCTTGATTCCCCGGCCCGTAAGCCACCCGCTCCCGCTGTCATGAACCCGCCTCCGCCATCAAAACTTCAGGCCCCGGCCCGATTGCGCTTCGCGCTCGTGGAAGACGATTCCTCTTACCGGGACACGATCGCGTCGCTCATCGGCGACTGCGAAGGCTGCCAGTGTGTCGGCTCCTTCGCCTCGAGCCGTACGGCCCTCGACGCTCTGCCGGCCTGCGCTCCGGATGTCGTCCTGGTCGACATCCGGATGCCGGACCCCGACGGCATCGCCTTCGTGGCGGCCCTCAAACCTTCCCTGCCGGACACCGAGTTCGTGATGCTCACCTCGTTCGACGATACCGAGCTGATCTTCGGCGCGCTGCGGGCCGGGGCGAGCGGCTACCTGCTCAAATCCGCGGGCCGGAACGACTTGCTGGCAGCCCTCCGCCAGGTCGTCGCCGGCGGCGTACCGATGGATGGCGTGGTGGCGCGCAAAATCATCCAAACCTTCCGCCAGCCGCCCGGCGAACCGCTCAGCCCCCGCGAAGAGGAAGTCCTCGCGGGCCTCGCCTCGGGCCTGCTTTACAAGGAGATCGCTGAGCAGCTCGGAGTCGGTTACTCCACCATCAATACCCACGTGAAGCAGATCTACCGCAAGCTCCACGTCCGCAGCCGCCAGCAGGCGGTCCAGGCCTGGCGCGGCCAGCGGTGATACGGGGAGTGAGGCTGCCGTCCGACGTCCAGCAGGGCATACTCGCCTTCGCCCCGCTGTTGAGTGCTTTGGTCGGATCGTACCCGAACATCAATTCCCGCTTGAACCCAATCCACCGCAGGCTCCGCGTGAAATCGCGCAAGCAAGCCATTCCCAAGTATCGACCGCGCGGGTGACGCCTGTCTCGCCGGAAGGGGCCCCGGCATCCCTAGAATCCCCCTAGCCGACCCCGTTGTCGGCCCGGGCCGTGCCCACCATGGTCGAAGGGCAACGGTAGTCTCGTTGGTGCCTGAGCACCGAGCCGCGAGTTCCACCGTTCACCCGAACTTACACCAAAAACAAGTATCATGTTTGAAATGAAAAAATTGGCCATTTCCACAACGCTCTGTCTCACGATGATGGGCGGGATGAGCGTCGCACGGGGAGCGGCGACCTTCACGACCTTGAACCTCCCCACCAACGGAGGGAATTCCGCGCTTGCCGATGTGGCGGCAAACGGGGCGGATTTCACCGGATTTCCTTTTGGAACCCAATCCTTGTTGGGGAATGTCCCGTTCAATCAAACTGGCGGCAGTAACCAAGTCTGGAATGCTGCTACTGCGGCAACTAGTTATAATGCACCAGCCTCGCTGATTATTCCCGTGAATATCACAAACGCCCAAGGGGCTTATACGCTGATGAACACGTGGTGGGGTCAGTCCATCACGAGAGGATATTCGGTTGCCTCGGTGACTTTCGGATTTGAAAACGGAGACAACCACACCAAAAGCCTATATGGAGACGAGGATCTTCGCGACTATAACTACCCCAATGAAACCTGGCCGGAGGACATCAACGGAACCACCACGAGAAACGTATATGCGAACAGCGATGGCGGTTTTGTCATTGACCGCCAATGGTTTGACTTCAGCCAGTGGGGAAAAGCCGGCGAAACCCTGACGTCGATCACTTTCAACGACACTGGATTGACCATTACCGGGGTGCCTGATTGGGGCGCGGTTGACTGGGTCAATGCCAATCCCTACGCAACTGCCAGCCGTATGATCCTCAGTGGCCTCACGATCCAATCGGGAGATGCCGGGGAGCAAGTCATCGGCGCTCCGATCACGGTTCAGGGCGGAGTCGTCACAGGACCTAGCCCCGTGCCCGAGCCCGGTTCCACGCTGGCCTTGGCGGGTTTGCTGGTTGGGGGCATGTCCCTGCGACGCCGCAAGTGACCGATGATCTGAGTGCCCGTGTGACTTCGATAGGTGGGATCTTGCTTTCGCAGGATCCCACCTTTTTTGAAGGCGATCCTCTTGAGGCTCTTGCACGATTTCAGCGATCGCGCACGAAAGACGCGGTTACCAAAACAACAAACAGTGCAAATCTTACATCATTTCAATCCGTAACATTAATTGAAGATGGGTAGTTTTGGGTGGGAACATCCGGGAAGCGGAGGGGCTTGACCTGCCCATTTGACCCGCTTCCACGACAGCCCTGACTTCATCACAGATCACACCGCCACCTTCGCTGCTTGCCACCCACCCCGATTTCAAATTCTGGGCAGCCGTGTCTGAGGTTCTCGAAGAATCACATTTTTATGGATTTAAATGAGGTCGGTTCTCACGGATCCACATCAGGCATCGAATTTCCAAAGGTGGGGATCGCTTCGACTCCAACCGCCCCAGCCAGGGAAGTTCCACTTGGGTCTGGAAGCGTTTTTACCGAATATTCGCCGGGTGATGGCAGGAAGAACCAAGGGCTCCCCGGGCGGCTTTGCATCCTGAATCCGCCCCGCCTGAATCGTCCCTTACCGATTGCCCCCCTTGGCGATTTGAACGGGGTCATTTCCCGCCGTCCGAGGTCAGGCCCGGCGCTCCTTCAAGATCTGCCGAGGAGCCGTTGACGACCCCAAAAGGCGGGACACTTCGCCCTGATCTGCGACGTCAACGGTGACTTCCTCAGTGGCGCCTTCTTGACAGGACGCCCCTTCCGGGGCTGTATCCCGGCGCGTATGAAGAAAATGTTTCTCCCCGTGATGTTGCTGGCCACCGCCTGCCTGATCCCCACCCCGGTCCGTGCGGACGACACGCCGCTGGCCGAGCAGATGGACACTCTCGACGACGCCTACAAGGCCTTCCGCCGCGAGACCGACCCCGCCAAGGGCGCAAAAGCCGCCCGCGAGGCTCAGGATTCCGTCCTCAAGGCGATCCCGATGGTCCCCGCCATGCTTGAGAAAATGCCGGCCGGTGAAGCCAAGGAGAAAGCTCTCGCCAGCTACCGCACCCAGATGGGCAAGCTCTTCGTTTCGCTCTGCGAAGTGGAAGCCGCCTTCATCGCCAAGGACCTCCCCGCCGTCGCCAAGCTGGTCGACACGCTGAAGGGCCAAAAGAAGGAAGGCCACGACGAGTTCATCGAGGAGGAGGAGTGAAATCCGGCCTCTGATTTTTCCACGACAAAGCCCCGGCCGCTCACGCGACCGGGGCTTTTTTAGGGCTCTGAATTCACTTTTTGTCGCGCTGAACGGCCCGCGCGTCGAAATCGAACATGACTTTCGGCAGCATCACAGTTTCACCGCATATGACTTCACCCCGGCCACCGGCAAGGGTCGTTCGTCGGTGACGCGGGAACGGCGGTGGATGCCGCAGAGCAGGCCGATCGCTCCGAGCGAGAATACCAGGCTGGTGCCGCCGAAGCTGACGAAGGGCAATGGCAGGCCGTCGTTCGGCAGGACGGCGGTGGTGACCGCGATGTTGACCATCGCCGGGACCACAACCACGCAGGTCAGTCCGAGGGCGAGGCAGCGGTCGAAAAGGTTCGAGGCTTGGACGGCGATCGAGCAACCGCTGACGGCGATGAGGACGTAGCAAAGGACCGTGCCGAGGGTGAAGGGCAGGCCGAGTTCCTCGCCGACGACCGGGAAGATGAAGTCGATGTGGGCGAAGGTCAGGGTGCCGAATTTCTCGGATCCATTGCCAAGACCGACGCCCATCGGGCCGCCGTTGCCGAAGGCGAGCAAGGCGCGCCACTGCTGCATCCCCTTGCCAAGCTGGTGGACGGGGTCCTCGAGGTTCATCCAGGCGACAATGCGCGACCAACGGTTCTCATCGGAGTGGATGAACCAGGCCGCGCCAGCCATCCCGGCGACCGCCACCGGCACCATGTAAAGCAAGCGGGTGCCGACGCAGAAGAAAATCGCGGCGGTGGTGACGGCGAGCGCCAGGGCGGAGCCGACGTCGGTCTCGATCGCGATCAAGCCGAGCGGCAACCCGATCAACATGCCGGGCAGCACGAAGCCGCGCCAGAAAGTGTGGGTTTCCGTCTGCCAGCGGGCGAACCAGCCGGCCATTGCGATGACGCAGACCATCTTCGCCAATTCCGACGGCTGGAACTGGCCGAGGCCGGGCAGCTTGATCCAGCGCTTGGAGCCGAAGATTTCAACCCCGACACCGGGCACGAAGCAAAGGGCGAGCAGGATACAGGAACCGGCAAGGGCCCAGGGCCAACCGCGGCGCAGCCAGATGGGATCGAGCCGTGCGAGCAGGCAGGCGCCGATCAGCCCCAAGCCGACCATCCAGCCTTGGCGGGTAAGGAAGTAGTAAGGGTCCTCCACGTTTTTCACCCACGCGCTGGTGCTGGCCAGCATGATAAGGCCGAGCGTCACCAGGGCGGCGACGGCCGTGCAGAGAATGATGGAGGCGCTGCGGTTCATGGCGGGGGGGGTGGAGAGGCGGGAAATTCAGGGAATCACCAACTGCATGCCGGGGCGGAGTTTCCGCGGATCGGTGATGCGGTTCGCTTTCATGACAGCTTCCGGCGTGGTGCCGTTGGCATTGGCGATCCTCCAGAAGGTGTCGCCGTTCTTAACAGTGTATTTCGTGCCGGAAGCAGCAGAGGCACCGGCCTGCTCGACGGGGCGGGCGGCTTCCACCTCGCGGGTCACGTTCGGGCGGACCAGTTGCGCGGCGGCATCGGTCTCGACCATCGGTGCGCTCCGCAGATCATCGACCGGCAGGGTCGATCCGACCGTGGTCTCGGTGACCGTCTCAAGCACCGCGCTGCCATTGCGCAAGCGGGTCAGCTCCTCGGGCTCGGTGGCGACGATGGTCCGCGCCGGAATGCGGAGGATGAGGTCGGCACTGAGGGCGGTGTTGTCATTCGCCTTGAGGAGATCCGCGACTTCGACGCCGTTGGCCATGGCGATCTTCTCATAGGTGTCGCCGGTCTTGACGATGTGGAAGTCCTCACCGGTGGCGATCTGTTGCAGGTTGGCAGCGGCCTTGGGTTGCTCCCGGACAGGTTCCAGCAGTTCCTTCTCCGCGACTGCGGCCTTGGCGGCGTCGCCTTCGAAGAAGTGGCTGTGGGCGAAGATGCCGGCAATGGCGACGACGTGGATGACGAGGATCACCACCAAGGCGCGGGCGATGCCGAGGTTCGGCACGTCGCCTTCCATTTCGGGCATCGGCGCGGCGGCGGTGGCGGCTCGGTGCTTCTTGCGCGCGACGTTGGCGAACAGGGTGCGGAAGGCGCCCTTCTTTACCGGGCGGCGTTTGACGGATAGGCTGGACAGTTTCATGGGTGCAAATCAGCGAAGGTTGAGAACGAGTTCACGGAAGACATCCCCGCGCTGTTCATAGCCGGAGAATTGATCGAAAGAGGAAGTACCCGGAGAGAGCAGGACGGTGGCACCGCGCGGTGCAAGTCGGCGGGCGGCGGCGATGGCTTCGGCGAGCGTCACCACCTGCTCCACCGCCACGGCCGAGGAAAACACGGCGGCCAGCGGCGCGGCGATCTGGCCGTAGGTCACGGCGGCGACGGCTTTCTTTTCCAGCAGCGGGACGACCGGCGCGTAGTCGAGGCCCTTCTCCTTGCCGCCGGCGATCAGCACGACCGGGCGGGTCTGCGAACGCAGCGCACTTTCGAGCGCGTGCAGGTTGGTGGCTTTGGAGTCGTTGAGGTATTCGACGCCGTCGAGCGTGCGGACCAGCTCGCAGCGGTGAAGCGGCGGCGCGTAACCATCGAGCGCTTTTCCCGCGACATCGACCGGAATGCCCAGCGCCTCGCAAGCGGCGATCGCGGCCATCGCGTTCTCCGCATTGTGGAGGCCGCGCATCCGGGTGGAAGCTTCGAGGTCGAGCACCGTCTTGCCCTTGCGGGTGATGATGCGGCCGTCGGAGAACCAGTCGGCGGTTGCATCCTCGGTTGAGAAGGTCACGACGCGCGGCTGGATCGGCGGCAGTTTCTCCCCGGCGCGGACGACCGCGGTGTCGGCAGCGGTCTGGTAGTCGAAGATGTGGAACTTGGCAGCGAAGTACGACTCGACCGTCGGGTAGCGGTCCATGTGGTCGGGCGCGAAATTGAGCCAAATCGACACATCCGGGCGAAGGGAGGCGATGGTTTCGAGCTGGAACGAACTGAGCTCCAGCGAAACGGCGGTTGGCACGGGATCGCGCATGACGATCTCGCTGAACGGCACGCCATAATTGCCGCAAGGCGCGGCATCATAGCCGCCCGCGCGGAGGATCCGCTCGACCAGCTCGGTGGTGGTTGTCTTGCCGTTGGTGCCGGTGATGCCGATGATACGACCTTTGTAATAGCGGGAGGCAAATTCGGTCTCGCCGATCATCTCGCCCGCACCCGCGGCGTAGGCGGCGACCAGCGGTCCGTAGGTATCGATGCCCGGGCTGATTACCAGCAGGTCGCAGGCAGTGGCGCGACCGCTTGCCTCGTCGGAGGAGGGATGAAGCTGGGTGCCTTGTGGCATGCCACCGATGCTGTCGGCAGCGTCGTGCGCGTGCACGGTCGCGCCCTCGCGCAGCGCGAGCGCGGCGGCGGCGCGGCCGCTGCGGCCGGCCCCGAGGACAACGACGGTTTTTCCAGCGAGGGTCATCAGGCGATCTTGAGAAGGGCGAGGCCGGCGAGGGCGAGCATGATGGAGATGATCCAAAAGCGGATGATCACCTGGCTTTCATGCCAGCCGCGGAGTTCGAAGTGGTGGTGGATGGGCGCCATCGCGAAGATCCGCTTCTTGCGAAGCTTGAAGCTGCCGACCTGGAGCATCACCGAGAGCGCCTCCATCACGAAAACGCCGCCGATGATGACGAGCAGCAGTTCCTGTTTCACGCAGATCGCCGCGGTGCCGAGCGCGCCGCCGATGGCCAGCGAACCGGTGTCCCCCATGAAGACCTTGGCCGGGTGGCAGTTGAACCACAGGAAACCGAAGCCCGCGCCGGCCAGCGCGAGCACGAAGACGGTGAGTTCGTTGACGAAGCGGTTGTGCGGGATGACGAGGTAGTCGGTGGCCATGTAGAAGTGGCCGGCGAGATAGGCGAGGATGCCGTAGGCCAGCGCGACGGTGATGGTGCAGCCGGTGGCGAGGCCGTCGAGACCGTCGGTCAGGTTCACCGCGTTCGAGCAGCCGATGATGACCATGGCGAAGAACGGGATGCACAGCCAGCCGAGGTCGATGATGGGGAATTTGAAAAGCGGAAAACAGACCGAGCCGATGCCGATCGGCGCGGTGCCGAGCCGGAAGCCGGCGAATCCCTTCTGGAGCTCTTCGGGCGTCGCACCGAAGCCGGAGATCTCCTTCTTGAAGTAAATGAAGCAACCCGCGATCACCGCGACCACGAGTTGCCAGAATAGCTTGGTCCGCGCGCTGACGCCGTCGGACTTCTTCTGCTTCACCTTCTTGTAGTCGTCGCAAAACCCGAGCAATCCGAGCGCGGTCATGGTGCAGGCGCAGACCGCGACGAAAGGATTGAGCGGCCGGGCGCAGATCAGCGTGGCAATCAACACCGAGCCGATGATCAGCACGCCACCCATGGTCGGCGTGCCCACTTTCCCGCCATGGAGTTCGGCGAGCTTGTGAACCTCCGCGGCGGTGCGGATCGGCTGGCCGACCTTCAGCGAAATCAGGCGGCGGATCACCCGCGGGCCGGCGACGATGCTGAGAAAGAATGCCAGCAGGCAGCCCACCGCGGCGCGGAAGGTGATATACTGCAGCAAATTGAAAAAGCTGAACGTGTGCGCCCATTCCTGGACGCCGGCCGCCTTCTCAGCATCCAGCGCCGCCTTCCACCATTCGTAAATCAGATAGAGCATCAGTCTTGGGAAGGAAATGACTGGTTCATCACGCGCTCGACCGCGGCGCTGCGGCTGCCTTTGAACAGGACGACATCACCCGGCTTCGCATGACCTGCCAGCCACGCGGCGGCAGCGGCTTCATCGGGGAAGTGTTCGGCGTTGCCGGCACCTTCGGCGATGCCCTCGGAGCCCTCGCCCACGGCGATGACCTGCAGCCCGCGCGACGCGGCGAGGCGGCCGACCTTGAGGTGGGCTTCAGCGGCGTGCGTGCCGAGCTCGCCCATGCGGCCGAGCACCGCGATGCGGCGGCCGCTGCCGTTGCCCACCGGCGTTTCGGCCAGCGTGTCGATCGCCGCGGCCATCGACTCGGGGTTCGCGTTGTAAGTATCGTCGAAGATCGTGATGCCGCCGGAGATAAACCGGCGCAGTCGGCCGCTGGTGAGGCGGGTGGAGGAAAGCCCGGCCGCAATCGCTTCCGGTTCCATGCCGAGGAACCAGCCGGCGCCCGCGGCGAGCAGGGCATTCGTCACCATGTGGCGGCCGGTGACCGGCAGGTCGACTTCGGCCGATGGCTTGCCGTCGATGACCAGAGTGAAGCTCGAGCGGCCCTCGTCTTGGCGGAGATTCTCGGCGCGGACGAGCCCCCGGCCATTGCCGACGGTGATGACCCGCGCCTTGGTACGACGTTTGAAGTAGTCGTGAAAATCGCAGCCGACCGGCAGGAACAGCGCGCCGTCTTCCGGCAGGCTGCGGGCGAGCGCGCCTTTCTCCTCGGCGATCGCTTCGCGGCTGCCGAGGAACTCGATGTGGGCGGTGCCGATGTTGGTGATGATGCCAAGGTTCGGCTTCGCGATCTCGCAGAGCGGTGCGATCTCGCCAGGGTGATTCATGCCCATTTCGAAGACCGCCGCGCCATGGCTTTCTTCCAGAGTAAGGACGCTGAGCGGGACGCCGATGTGGTTGTTGAAATTTCCGCGGGTCGCACAGACCTGATAGGCGCGGCTGAGCACCGCGGCGGTGAAATCCTTGGTGCTGGTCTTGCCGTTCGAGCCGGTGATCCCGACGACCGGCAACCCGCGCTGACGGCGATACCAGGCAGCGAAGCGCTGAAGCGCGGAAAGGCTATCTGCGACCTTAATGACGGCCGCGTGATCCGGGCGATCTCCGTCCCAGCGCTCGACCACCACGATCGAAGCCCCGGCCTCGATGGCCTTGGGCGCGAAGTCGTTGACATCGAAGCGTTCGCCACGCAGGGCGAAGAAAACCGAGCCCGCGGGGACGGTCCGGGTGTCGGTCGAGACCGCATTCGCGAGCACGTCGCCCCGTCCGGCAGCAAGTTCGCCTCCGGCATGACGGGCCAAGGTGCTGGCGTCAATCGGGCTCATCTCTTGCGTTGCGGTTCTTCGGGGCGCTCGGCGAGGGCACGGCGGGCTTCGCGGCGGTCGTCGAAGTCGATGGTGCGGTCGGCGAACTGCTGGTAGGTCTCGTGGCCCTTGCCGGCGATCAGCACGATGTCGCCTTTCCCGGCGGCATGGATGGCAATGCGGATCGCTTCGGCGCGATCGACCACGGTCTTGTAGCGCGCGCCGCTCATGCCGGCTTCGATGTCCTTGAGGATGGCTTCGGGCTCCTCGCTACGAGGGTTGTCGGAGGTCAGGATGCAGGCGTCGCTCAGCTCGGATGCGGCCTTGCCCATCAGCGGGCGCTTGGTCTTGTCGCGATCCCCACCGCAGCCGAAGACAGTGATGAGACGGTTCGGCTGCAGCTCCTTGAGGGTGCGGCAGACATTCTCCAAGGCATCCGGAGTGTGGGCGTAATCGACGAACACCGTGACCCCGTCGCGGGAACCGCAGAGTTCCATCCGGCCGGGGACCTGCGGGGCGTCGGCGAGCGCGGCCACGGCATCGCGCAGCGGGATCTTCAGCGCGCTGGCGGCGGCGAGCGCGGCGAGCGAGTTGTAAACGTTGAAACGACCGATGAGCGGTGCGCGGACGAGGTAGTTCTTCCCTTTCGCGGTGAGTTCGAACTCCATGCCGCGGGCGCTTTGCTTGAAGTTGTTCGCGCGGAAGTCGCAGTGGACGTTGAAGCCGTAGCGGATAATCGGCAGGCGGTCGCCTAACAGCGTCGCCAGCTTCTCGCCGTAGCCGTCGTCGAGATTGACCGCCGCCACCGGCTTCTTGCCGAGCGGATCGGCGGCGAGCGACTCGAACCAGGAGAACTTGGTCGCGGCGTAAGCGTCGAGCGTGCCGTGGTAGTCGAGATGATCCTGGGTGAGATTGGTGAAAATCGCGACGTCGAACGCGATGCCGTCCACGCGCTTCTGGTCGATGCCGTGGGACGAAACTTCCATCGCCGCGCCGCGGCAGCCGTGGTCGGCCATGCGGGCGAGCAGGTGGTTGAGTTCGACCGGGCCGGGCGTGGTGAAACTGGTCGGCTTGGACTCCTCGCCATCGTCCACCATCACGGTGCCGAGCAGGCCGGCGCGGTGCCAGACGCGCTTCATCAGGTGATGGAGCAGGAAGGCGGTGGTGGTCTTGCCATTCGTGCCGGTGACACCGGCGAGCTTGAGCTTTTTCGAGGGCTCGCCGGCAAGTATCCGGGCAAAAGCGGCGAGTGCATGGCGGGTATCGCCGGTCTGAATGTAGGGCACGTCATCCGGGTGACCGGTCTCCGCGGCGGAGTCGGAGATGATCGCGGCAGCCCCGTTTTCCAGGGCCATCGGGATGAACATCCGGCCGTCGCGGTCGTCGCCGCGGATGGCGACAAAGGCGGTGCCGGGCTCGACCAGGCGCGAGTCGGCGGTGACGGCGAGGATATCGACGTCGAGCGGGCCCACGGCGAGCGGGCGGTGGAGAGATGGGATGAGATCGCGTAAAATCACGGGTCCTGGGTTCCGGCGAGCTTGTCCTTGTCTTCCACCGGTTCGGTGGGAGTGAGATTCATGTGGGCGGCGAGCCGTGCGCCGATCTTGCCGAAGACCGGGGCGGCGATGGTGCCGCCGTAGCGCTTCACCTCGTTGGTCAGGGGATCGTCGATCACCACGATGCAAACGAAAGCCGGATCCTCGGCGGGAAGCATCCCGGCGAAGGAGACGGTGTAGTGGCCGGGCTGGTAGCGGCCGTCCTTGATGCGGATGGCCGTACCGGTCTTGCCCCCGGCGCGGTAGCCCGGCACCTCGGCCAGCACCGCGGTGCCCTTGATATCGACCACCTTCTCCAGCGCGCCGCGCATCGACTTCGCGACTTCCGGCCGGAGGACGGTGGAGATCACCTCAGGCTCGAAACGTTCGACGACGGTGCCGTCGTTGGCGATCACCGACTTGACGATGTATGGCTTGCGCAGCTTGCCGTCACCGGCGATGACGCTGTAGGCGGAGGCCATTTGCAGCGGCGTGACGGCGAGGGCGTAGCCGTAGGTGGCGCGCGAGAAATCGACGGCGTTGCCGGTGTCGCGAACCACTCCGCGGCTCTCGCCACTGAGCTGGATGCCGGTTTTCACCCCGAACCCCCAGCGGCCCATGTAGTCGTAGAAGCGCTTGGAGCCGAGCTGGAGGCCGAGTTTATAGGCACCGATGTTGCTGGATTTCGCGAGCACGCCTTCGACCGTGAGGTAACCGTAGGGATGGTGATCGGGAACCCGCACCTTGCCCTGCTGATAGAGTCCGTTGTGGCAAAAGATCGAAGTCTGGGCCGAGACCAGGCGCTCGTTGATGGCACCGGCTGCCGCAACGATTTTGATCGTACTACCCGGCTCGTAGTTCGCCTGCAGCGCGAAGTTCGCGGCGTTCTTGTCGAGGTCCTTCAGGAGGTTGAGATTGAAGTGCGGGCGGCTGGCCATCGCCAGGATCTCGCCGGTCTTCGGATCCATCACGATCACGCAGCCGCGCTCGCTCTGGAACTCCTTCAGTCCGGCGTCGAGCTCTTCCTCGACGATCGCCTGGGCACCCATGTCGAGCGTGAGCTGGATATTGAGACCGGAGCGCGGCGGCTTGAGGCTGGAGGTATCGCCGGGGATGCGGGCACCGTTCGGAGCGCGGCGGTGTTCCTGCCAACCGTCGCTGCCCGCGAGGTAATCTTCGAGCGTGGACTCGACGCCGAACTTGCCGACCTGGCGGAATGCCCGGCTGCCCTTCTCGTCGAGCACTTCGATTTCACCGGTGTAGCCGATCACGTGGGTCGCGAGATCGGGTGATGTATACCAGCGCTTCGACGACTCGCGCATGAAGAAGCCTTCAAGCCAGTGCTTCGCGATGAGGTCGCGCACGCCCTCCGCGGCGTCGGCCTTGAGGTCTTTGACGAGGGCGAACTCTTTGGCTTTGTCGGCGATGGCCTTCTCAATCCGGTGGCGCATGTCCTCGCGCTTGAGGCCGAGCGGGCGGGCGAGGAGGTTCACCGCTTGAGCGAGCGCCTTCTCAAACGCGGCACCGGCCGGCATGTCCTCGAATTCCTTCAGGATCACGCTGCGCTCGGCGAGGATGCGGCGCTTGCGGGCCTGGGCGTCGAGCGACTCCCAGCCTTCATCAAGGCTCACCCGCTCGTAGGCCAGCGGGTAGGAAATCATCAGCGGATCCGTGAGGTGATTGACGTTCACGAAGACCGTCGCGACCGGCATGCTCTTGGCGAGCACCTCTTCGTTGCGATCCACGATCTTGCCGCGCAAGCCCGGCAGGATCTCGCGACGTTCGAAGGTCAGCCGCGCCTTATCCGCGTAGTGCTTGCGGTCCCACACTTGAATCTGAATCAAGCGGACCGAAAGCAAACTGAGCCCGATCACCAGGACCGAGCACAGCAGGAGGCAGCGGGATTGAAAGGCGCGGGAGGTCATGGCAAGGCGCGTTCAGCAGGACGCTTGGGCGAAGACCGTGGCGGTGCGATCTCCTCGATATCGGCCGGCGTAATGGCGATCAGGGTGCTGCCGTTTTCCTGAAGTCGTTCGCGCATGTCGAAGCGGTCGAGCAGCTCGTCGGTGTTCACCCCGATCATCCGGATCTTCACCTCGGTCTGTTCGATGCGCTCCTCCGCCTGGTCGATCAGGCGCGCGGTCTTGACCTGCGAGTTTTTATAAACCGCGTGCATGACGCCGCCGGTTACCACTACCAGTGCGGCGAGGATCAGCGAGATGAAGACGGACGGGTGGGTCTTCGGTTCGGAGCGGAGGCGATTCATCGGGGTGCGGTAGTGGGGTCCAGAAGCTCGGCGACCCGCAGTTTTGCACTGCGGGCCCGCGGGTTGACTCGGATCTCTGCGTCGCCCGCGGCGATCGCTTTTCGGACAGGCAGCCGGAAGCACCAGTCGGGATTCGGCCGCGGTTCGGGCCAGCCGGGTTGATCGAGGAAGGGCTTCGAGCGGTGCTGCATGAAGCGCTTCACCATCCGGTCCTCGAGGCTGTGGAAGGTGATCACCAACAGCCGGCCACCCGGCTTGAGGACGTCGACCGATGCCTCCAACGCGCGCTCCAGCGAGCCGAGTTCGTCATTCACCACCATCCGGATCGCCTGGAAGGCTTTCGTCGCGGGGTGGATGCGGCCGGTGCGGCCGATGGTCTTTTCAATGCAGTCCGCGAGGTCGGTCGTCGTGTCAAAGGCGCGGGTCGCGCGGCGCTTGAGGATCGCCGCGGCGATCCGGCGGGCGCGCGGCTCTTCGCCGAGTTCGCGGAAGATGCGGATGAGTTCTTCTTCCGGCCAGGTGTTGACCACTTCAGCCGCGTCGAACGGACAGGCCGGGCCCATCCGCATGTCGAGAGGGCCGGCGCCGCGGAACGAGAATCCTCGTTCCGCGGCGTCGAGTTGCCGGGACGAGACCCCGAGGTCCAAAAGCAAGCCATCGGCCCGCTTTTCCCCCCGGACCTCGGGGATGTCCCGGAGATCTGCAAAATTCCCCTGCCAGGTGCGGAAACGGTCGCCGAAGGCGGCCAGCCGCCGGGACGCGAACGCCAGCGCTTCCGGATCGCGGTCGACGCCGAGCACCTCCGCGCCAGCCTTCAGGAAGGCCTCGCTGTGACCGCCACCGCCGAGGGTGCCGTCGATGAGGTGCATCCCCTCGCCCGCGCGCATCCACCCGCTCACCTCGCAAGGGAGCACGGAGAGATGGTAGCTGGATGACCCGCCGGGGGCGGCGTTTGCACTGAAAAGATCCAACGACCGCCGCCCTGCCAACCAGCCATGGAATGCAGGTCGGACGGTCGTTTGGGAATGAACGGAAAGGAGCGCTGTCCCGAGTGCGCCGGTCCGTTCGCATGGAAAATTTTCGGCGGTCCGTGCGGACAACCAGCCAGAAGCCGCACGAACCACCGATTTAAGAAGCGAAAGGGGTACTGTCCCGAGTAACCCCATCCGCCCAGCCAGGAAATCCTCCGGCCGCCGTCCTGCCAACCAGCCATGGAATGCAGGTCGGACGGCCGTCTTGGAATGAACGGAAAGGAGCGCTGTCCCGAGTGCGCCGGTCCGTTCGCGTGGAAAATGTCCCGGGGTCCGTGCAGACAACCAGCCAGAAGCTGCACGGACCACCGGGTTTGAAAGCGAAAGAGGTACTGTCCCGAGTGACCCCTTCCGCCCAGCCAGGAAACTCTCCGGCCGCCGTCCTGCCAACCAGCCATGGAATGCAGGACGGACAGCCGTCTTGAAGTGAACGGAGCGGAGCGCTGTCCCGAGTGCGCCGGTCCGTTCGGATTGGAAAATGTAGCCCAACTCCCACACCTTGCCGAACGCCGCAATGGGTGTCGCGGAGCCGGTTTGTGCGGATGCAGGAGTTGGTTGGGCGAACAGCATGTCGTCGCTTCTATCAGGTGTGGGCGGGTGAAATCTTGGGTTAGAGGACGCCGAGGTCGCCGTCGTCCATGCCGAGCTCGATCTGCTGGATCTGCTGGAAAGTGGCTTGGCTGCAGATCATGTAGAAGGGCCCGCGGCCGGCGAGGATGACCTGGCTTTCCGACTGGAGACCGATTTTCTCGCTCCAGTCCTTCGGGACGGTCAGTTTGCCCTGGCTGCTGACGAAGGCCTTCTTCGACATCATGCGGAGGTGGCCGATGATCTGCTGCTTCTTGAGGGGAGTCAGGTCGCTGTTCGCCACCTGCTCGAACTTCTTGTCGAACTCTTCCTCACTGAAGACCTTGATGACCGGCAATTTGTGCTCGTTCGAAAGCTGGACGCGGATCGCCGTTTCCTCTGTCTCCGGACGCCACTCGACAGGGATGGAAACCCGGAATTTCGGGTCCATCTTGTAGTCGAAGTGACTTTCGTGAACGGAGGAGGAGGAGGACATCGGATGCGGCTAAGCCGCTGAAGTGCCCCCAAATACACCAAAGTACGCTGAGATCGTCAATTTAAATTCAGGATCAGCTTAATAAAATTTTATTTTTTTGATCTGCAATGCATTACAAAGCTTTTTCGGGGGTTCAGCCCGACCGAATTCCTGAGATTTTTAAGAAAAATCGAGCGGATTCGGAAAAGGATGTTCATCGAAAACGATGTTTCCGATGCCGAACGGGCAAAACTCTAGTATCGAGTGTACTGGAAGTCCAGTTTGTGGTTCCGAGTGTACCCAGAGGGCTCGCCCGGAGACGTCAGCGCACCTTGAGAATCGCCCGCGACTTGCCTTCCGGGTCTTTGGCAGGGTCCGGCTTCCAGCCGAGGGTAAATCCCTCGATCAGCGCAGCTTCCCCCCGATTCCAAAGGTCGAAGACCGCATTCTCACCGGCTTCGAGTTCAAATCGATGGTCCTTATAGCCCGCGATATCGATCCACGCCTGACTGACACCCGGACCGTTGAATTCCTTCGTCTCAGCATCGAGCGGAGTCAGTAGATCCAATTTCAGCTTCTTGCCATCGGTCCACAGCAGATCGACGCGGTCCTTTTTCGCCTTCTCCACGCGTTTCTGGATCAGTTTTTCGAAATAATAGACGTCCGGAACCATGAAACGCATGACGAAGCGAGGATCGGTTAAATCACCCTTTTCCAAGAGCTTCCCACCAACGCTGATCTCATCGCCATCAAACTCCAGATTCACCTCGAAGCGTGCTCCCCCCGCCACCGTTCCCCGGAAGGTCAGCTTTTCAGGATCGATCGTCGCAGGCGTGACTGCTTCCCAACCTTCTCTCGTCGCCTGCTTACCGATCACCCGCCCGTCCGGCAAGACTTCCTCGATCAGCGGTTGGAGCCTAATACCAACCCGACCGCTCATCAGCGCGCCCCTTTCACCCATCGGCGTCAATAAGCCCTCGCCATCGTTTCCGACCACAAACTGGAAGCTTCGACGTTCGTATCCCGCATAACTGCCGACCCAGGGCTGCACATTGAGTTGCGGCAATTCTTCAGCACAGAGCGGAAAGAGCGGCGACAAGTACAAGGCCACAAGGAACGTTCTTTTCATGACGGAAACGAAGAAAGACGGAAGCCGTAGGCTTTGCCAGTCGTTTCTCACCCATGGACGCCACCGCCCTTGCCGAATCCGCCCGCAACGATTCCCATCCTCCCGCGGTCCTGACCGCGGAACAGCGCGTCCTGTGGCTGGCCCGGGCCGGACGCTGGCATGAAGCTCACGACGCCTGCCAGGATCTCCCCGATCCCGCCGGCGCCTGGATCCACGCCTGGCTGCATCGCGAGGAGGGAGACCCGGGCAATGCCGCTTACTGGTATTCACGAGCCGGAAAGCCGGTGCCGGCCCGCGGCCTGCCCTTGAAAGACGAGTGGCTGCAAATCGCCAGCGCACTTTCCCCCCGACCCTAGGCCGGTGTAAACCCGCTCCCGTTCTGCTCCAAAGTGGCGGCGTCAGTTTGCCGCCAACCTCCCGAATCCAATCACTCGAAAAACCCGCGCTTCTCGTCCATCGCCCGACGGTTCTTCTTCGTCGGGCGCCCCTGCTCGCCGATCAGCCGCTGCGCCCGGCTCTCGCTCCAGATCTTCCGCTGCTCGATCACCTCCGGCGGCGTGATCTCCTCGCAAGCCGCCCGCGCTTCCGGCGCGCCTACCCGCTTGTCGATCAACCCGAGAACACGCACCACCCGCGTCCCCGGACCTTCGGGAAACGGCAGCTCCAGCAGTTCGCCGCCCTTCAGCTCCGATGCTGCCTTGAAAATCCGTTCGCCCGTCCTCACCCGCCCGCTTTCGCAAGCCTTCGCCGCCAGCCCGCGCGTCTTGAACAGCCGCACCGCCCACATCCACTTGTCCACGCGCACGCTGTCCATCACTCCGGAATTTCCTTCATCCCCCGCAAAGGAAGAAAGCCCCGCGCCCCCTGTCCAGCGAAAGGTAGGGGCAACCGGAGCGATAGCGGAGATGGTCAGCCACTTCGTTGGCCTTCTTTCGGCGGACAAACGCCCTCGGCCGACTGGAACGCTCCCTGACGGCCCCAAGCCCTTCATCGAAGCACGGGACGACCTTCCCCATATTTATCGTCTTCCGTCCAAAATTTCCCATCCGGCCCCATGCTCCTGATCTCCCACCGATACTCTCCATCTTTTGCAGGCAACTGCCGGTAGTGATAAGGCTGCTTCCACGGATCCGTCGGCACCTTGTCGGAGATCTTGACCCAATCCTGTGGAAGCGGCTCCAAGGTCGGCCGCGTCACCAAGGCCTCCAACCCTTGCTCCGTCGTCGGCGGACGCCCTGCGTTGATCGCATAGGTCAGAATCATGGAGTTCAAAGCGTCATCAACATTGCTCACCCGCGCGATTCCCGACCTCGAATCATCCCCTCTCTGTCCCCCCGCGCCGACGCCACGCCACAGCAGCACAGATCCTCCCACGACAACCACCAGCAGCGTGTAGACAAAGCCTCGCGACATCCCCTTTCCAAAGCCGCCTGCAAACAAGCTTGTCGCCGAATTCTACGAACGCCTTGGCCTCCGACACCCCGGAGCTTGCCGGGAGCCGCTGCCGCCACTAGCGTCACCCCCGCGTCCGCCGTCCCCGCGTTCGATCCCCCGCTCCTCCACCGGGTCGAGGAGATCCACGAACCACTCTTGCGGCGGTTCCCGCCATCAGGCGGCCGTCCTTTTCCCGTCGTCCGATGAAAAAGTTCCTGCCCTTGCTTCTCCTCGTCGCCGCCACGCCTGCACAGGCCCGGATCCACATCGCCTTCCACAACGGCCAGACCACCCTCGCCGCCATGGCCACCCGGCCCGCCGGGACCCTCGTCAAGACCGGCACGGACACCTGGAACAACATCTCCAACAGCGGCGGCGTCGGACTTTCTCCGGGCAATTTCGTCCTTCTCGACCGCAGTGGCGCGGACTCCGGCGCGAGGCTTGCCGCAACCGCCGGCTTCAGCACCTTCAACAGCAACGGCTGGGGGGGCGCCACCCAGGACCATGTGATGATGGAAGGCTGGTACGGCTTCCGCGCTGCCGAGGCGATCACCGTCACCAACCTGCCGGCCAACTACGCCGCCGGATTCTCGGTCGTCGTTTACGGGGACTCGGAAGTCGCCAGCCGCACGATGAACTACACCATCGGCGGGCAAACCCGTACGATCCAGGACGCCGGCTTGTTCTCAGGCTCCTTCAGCGAGGGAGTGAACTCCACCACGTTCAACGGCCTCACCGGCACCTCTTTCACCCTGACCGGAAACCCCGGAGCCAGCGACCCGCGCTCGGCCGTCAACGGGCTCGTCATCATTCCCAACACCATCCCGCAGCCGCCCTTCATCGCGTCCTTCACCGCCAACGACCACTATATCCAGCCCGGCGGCACCGCCACCCTCTCCTGGCAAACCACCGGCGCCACCACCCTGTCGATCGCCCCGTCCCCCGGCACCGTCAGCGGACCCGGCGGCTCGGTCCAGGTCAGCCCGGCTGCCACCACCACCTACACCCTCACCGCCACCAGCAGCAGCGGCTCCGTAACCTCCACCCTCCGCGTCGGCGTCGGCCCTCCGCGTCCGAACATCCTGTTCTTCCTGGTCGATGACATGGGCTGGCAGGATACCTCCGAGCCATTCCACTACGACTCCAGTGGCAACCCGGTCGTCACCCCTCTCAACCAGCGTTACCACACGCCCGGCATGGAGGCCCTCGCCGACCTCGGGATGAAGTTCACCCGCGCCTACGCCCATCCGGTCTGCACTCCCACCCGTGTCTCCTGGATGACCGGCAGGAATCCCGCCCGTCACCGGGTCACCTTCTGGACCAATCCCGCCGGCACCGAAACCGGCGGCACCACCGCGGTGCCCCACCTGCGCTCTCCCGTCGACTGGCTCCGCACCGGCATTGCCGCCACCGAGACCCCGCTGCCCCGCCTCCTCGCCGAAGCCGGCTACCGCACCATCCACTCCGGCAAGGCCCACTTCGGCTCGCAGGGCGCTTCCGGCCAGTACCCGACGAACCTCGGCTTCGACGTGAACATCGCCGGCAACGAGATCGGCAATCCCGGCTCCTACTCCGGTAATTACGGCCAGAGCAGCAGCCGCCCCGTACCCGGTCTTGAGGCTTACCATAACACCGGCACCCACCTCACCGAGGCGCTCACCCTCGAACTTAACAAGGCCATCACGAAATCCGTGGCCGACGGCGCACCCTTCTTCGCCTCGATGTCCCACTACGCCGTCCACTCCCCCTTCGAAGCCGATCCGCGGTTCACGGCCAACTATCCCGGCCTCAGCGGCGGCGCGCTCGCCTACGCCACCCTCCTCGAAGGCATGGACAAGTCGCTCGCCGACATCATGGCCAAGCTCGATCAGCTCGGCGTGGCCGGCAACACCCTCATCATCTTCCTTTCCGACAACGGCGGCGACGCCCCGATCACCGATGGCAACGCACCACTCCGCGGAAAAAAAGCCATGCGCCACGAAGGCGGCTTCCGCGAGCCGATGATCGTCGCCTGGGCGAAGCCGGATGCCGCGAACCCTTTCCAAAGCAACATCCCCATCCCCGCCGGAAGCCGCGAAGACGACCTCGTCCACATCACTGATATCTTCCCCACACTGCTGTCCGTCGCCGGATTGAATCCGGGCCAAGGCATCGACGGACACAACCTCGTTCCCCACCTGAAGGCCCAGCCCGGCATCCATCGACCGCAGTCGCTCGTCACCCACTTTCCCCACAGCCACAACAACAGCTTCTACTCGATCCTCCACGAGGGCGACTGGAAGCTCATCTTCAATTACGCCGACGAGAGTTATGAACTCCACAACCTCGCCGCCGACATCGGGGAGTCCAACAATCTCGCCGCCGCCGAACCCGCCCGCGTGATGGCCATGGCACGCGCCCTGGCCCGCGAGCTCCGCGCCATGGGCGCCCTCTTCCCCCAGAATCTCAACACCGCCTCCCCCCAGCCTCTCCGCACCCCGAACCTCCCGGCGCTCGACCTCGATCTCGATGGAATCACCGACCTCGTCGAGGATCCCAACCGCAATGGCCTGGCCGATCCCGGCGAGACCGACCCAAGCAACCGCGATTCGGACGGCGACGGCACCAGCGACGGCGACGAGGTCCGCACCGGCACCAACCCGCTCAACCCCGCCAATTCGTTCCAGGTCGATCCGCTCGAAGTCGGAGGCCGCTTCATTCTCCGCTGGCCGTCCAAAGCGGGTGCCTGTTACCGCATTGAGAGCACCGCGGACCTCGCCGGAGCTTGGAACGTCCTGGCCGAGGAGATCCTCGCCACCGGCAATCTCACCGAGTTCGACGCCGGCCCCATCAGCGGCCGCTCGTTCTTCCGCGTGGTCTTGAAGTAGCGCTCCTCCCCGCCTGACCCCGCGGCCCCCACCGGCCAAAACCTTCCGCCTCCCAACTCCACGCCACCCACCTCACCGCCCCTTCCACTCGAACTCCTGGGCAACATCATCCTCATTCCCCATCACCCCATCAGGCCCGGCGCTTCTCAACTCCCAGCGGGAGACGCCATCCGCCTCGGACAACAGCCTGTAGCGATAAGGCTGCCGCCAAGGATCCGTCGGTACCCTTTCGGCGATCTTCACCCAGTCCTCCGGAAGCGGCTCCAAAGTCGGCCGTGTCACCAGTGCCTCGAGACCCTGCTCCGTCGTCGGCGGACGGCCCGCATTGATCTGATAAGTCTTCAACGCCGAACTTGCCGACTGGAAGTCAGCGAGAACCCGGACATTCCCGCTTCGTTTTTCTTTGCAGCCCGACGACACCACCACCGCAGCAGCCATCAACCCCATCATTTGAATGGTTCTGCGCATCATCATCACTCCCCAAACCCGCCGGAACTCGACCTTGTCGCCGAATTCGCCGACACTCAGACAGCGCCCCACCGCCCAAACACATCAAAGGCAGATTGGAACAACGAAAGAACCGAAACTCCGCGAAAATCAGAACCAAACTTCCTCCACCCCTTCTTCTTCAAATTTCGCTCGTTTCGCCCCTTTCGTTGTTCCCCTCATCTTTCTTCTCTCCCCGCTCCCTCCGCGACCTCTGCGCCTCCGCGGTTCGTTCATCCGTCCCCCTCCACCCGCAAATCCCATCCCCGCATTCGACATTCCCCCTTTCCCCGTCTAGCTCCCCTTCATGCACGCCGACCTCACACCCGAACTCCTCAGCCCCGCCGGCAACTGGGACTGCGCCCGCGCCGCCGTCGCCGCCGGGGCCGATGCGATCTATTTCGGCATGCCGAAATTCAATGCCCGCCTGCGCGCCGACAATTTCACCGAAGCCGACCTGCCCGAGCTGATGGCCTTCCTCCACAAGCACGGCGTGAAGGGCTTCGTCGCAATGAACACCCTGATCTTCACCGGCGAGCTCGAATCCGCCGAACGCCAGCTCCGCCTCATCGCCGAGGCCGGCGTCGATGCCCTCATCATCCAGGACCTCGGCCTCGCGAAAATGGCCCGCGAGATCGCCCCCGGCGTCGAGCTCCACGCCTCGACCCAGATGACCATCACCTCCCCCGAAGGCCTCCGCTTCATCGAGTCCCTCTTCCCCCTCGAACGCGCCGTCCTCGCCCGCGAACTCTCCGTGAAGGAAATCGAGCGCTTCCATTCATCCCCAATTTCCCAATCTACCAATCCCCCAACCACCCCATTAGAAGTCTTCGTCCACGGCGCCCTCTGCGTCGCCTATTCCGGCCAGTGCCTGACCAGTGAATCGCTCGGCCAGCGCTCCGCCAACCGCGGCGAATGCGCCCAAGCCTGCCGCATGCCGTACGAACTCGTCATCGACGGCGAAACCCGCGACCTCGGCGAACACCGCTACCTCCTCAGCCCCCAGGACCTCGCCGCCGTCGACCTCATCCCCGACCTCGTCAAAGCCGGCGTCAAATCCTTCAAGATCGAAGGCCGCCTCAAAACCCCCGAATACGTCGCCGCCGTCACGAGAGTCTACCGCAAAGCCCTCGACGCCACGCTCAACAATCAACAATCGGCAATCGACAATCCTCCATCGGCAATCACTCCTGCCGAAAGGTACGAGCTCGAGATGACCTTCTCCCGCGGCCTCACCACCGGCTGGCTCGCCGGCACCAATCATCCCTATCTCACCCACGGCCGCTTCGGCAAAAAGCGCGGCCCGCTGCTCGGCACCATCTCCGCGTGCGGCGGCACGTGGATCGAACTCAGCGACCGCACCGCCATCCCGATCAAGCCCGGCGACGGCGTGGTCTTCGACGCCGGTGAAAACCGCGACCTCGAGCAAGGCGCCAAGATCTGGAAAATCGAAGGCGAGCGCATCGTCTTCCACCGCACCTTCAGCGGCATCAATTTCAGCCGCCTCAAGCCCGGCCAGACGCTCTACAAAACCTCCGACGAAAAGCTGGAGTCCGACATCCGACGCTTCTGGCAAACCGCCAAACTCCGCGAGGTCAAACAGGCCCTCCACCTCACCGCCACCGGCCAGCCCGGCGAGCCGCTGAAACTCACCAGCGGTCCGCACGCCGTCCTCAGCGGGATCCCCCTCCAACCCGCCGCCAAGCACCCGCTCACCGCCGAAACCCTCCGCGCCCAGCTCGGCCGCCTCGGCGACACCCCCTACGAACTCTCCTCCCTCGATTTCCAGCTCCAAGGCGACTGCCACCTCCCCCTTTCCGAAATCAACCGCCTCCGCCGGGAACTCGTCGAAGCCCTCCAATCCCAAGCGCCCGCCACCCCCGCCAAAGGCAAATCCACGACCATCACCGTCCACGATCTTCTCCCGCCTGCCAATCGACAATCGACAATCGGCAATCCTCAATTGTCGGTCCTCTGCCGCACCCTCCCCCAAGTCGAAGCCGCCCTCGACCGCCAGGTCGCCACCATCTACTGCGACTTCGAAGACCCCCGCCGCTACCGCGAAGCCGTCTCTCTCAAACAATCAACCATCAGCAATCAGCAATCCTCAATCGTCAATCCGCCTCCCACCATTCTCCTCGCCACCCCGAGAATCATGAAGCCCGGCGAGACCGGCTACCTCAAGCTGATCGAACGCGCGGAGCCCGACGGCATCCTCCTCCGCAACCTCGCCGCGCTCGACTACTACAAGGACCGTAGCGACCTGAAGAAAGTCGGCGACTTCTCCCTCAACGTCGCCAACCCGATCACCGCGAAGCTTCTCAAGGAAGCCGCGAACCTCGACACACTCACCATTTCCTACGACCTCAACATCGGCCAGGTGCTCGATCTCCTTGAAGCCGCTCCGCCGGAATGGTTCGAGCTCACGCTCCACCAGCACATGCCGATGTTCCATATGGAGCACTGCGTCTTTTGCACCTTCCTCAGCAGCGGCACCACCTGGAAGGACTGCGGCCGGCCCTGCGAAAGCCACGTCGTCCACCTCCGCGACCGCGTCGGCCAGCTCCACCGCCTCACCGCCGACGTCGGCTGCCGCAACACCCTCTTCAACGGCCGCGCCCAGACCGGCGCCCGCTTCTACGAGGACCTTCGTAGGACCGGGCTGTCGAAATTCCGCGTCGAGTTGCTCGACGAAGACGACCTCGGCGCCCTCCGCACCATCACCGCCTACCAGGACCTGCTGGCCGGCAAGACCGGCGCCGCCACCCTCCTCGACAACGTCAAGGCCTTCGAAAAACTCGGCGTCACCGAAGGCACTTTGAGGTAGCGCACCCCGGCCCATTCCGGGCGGATGTCAGTCCTCCGCGGGTCACAAAATCTTGGCCGCCTACTTTCCCGACGGGGAAGGATCTTCTTTCGGCTGAGCGGACGGAGCAAGGCGGGGCTCTGAACGTTCCCCGGGTTTTCCTGGCTTCCGCGTTCCCGGGGAAGTCCGCTCCTTCGGCACGAAAGTGCCGGATGGCAGCTCCACGAAATCCGCCGCCTCGGCCAAGGCGACCGCTTCCTTCGGGCTCGTGCTCTTCTCCGCCGCCTTTCGCAACAGCGGTCCAGCAGCGGCCTCACCCAGCACGATCATGCCGTTCATCGCCGCCAGCCGGACCTCGGGATCCTGATGGAGCAGATAGGGCTCGATCAAAGACAGCCCCTTGGCGTCATAGGTGACCGAGGCCTCTTCGATCGTGTTGAGGATTGCGGACCTTTCTTCGTCCTGCAGCCCCTCGGCAACCGGAGCTCCATCTGCCCCAGAGGGAGTGCGCCGCGCCTGATCATCGCCCGTCACAACCTGCGGCGATGCCTCGCTTGCACGCGAAGCTAGAACAACAGGCTCCGCCTCCTCCGATTGCGGCCAGAGCATCCCTCCCGCCGCGATCAAAAGAAGGGCTCCCCCAGCGATCAGCGCGGTCCGCGACTTCATGGCAATGAGCTCAAGGTTCGAACGGTTCCGCTTCGGGATAGTAAACCGATAAGTCATGAATCGGCCATCCGGCGGCGAACAACCAGGATCCTTCCACAATCGACTGGAAGTCGTTGAATCCGCCCGCGCCGTCGGAAACGGTGTCGTCGATCGTTCCAGAAATGGAATAGATCGATCCCGGGCCATTGAGATAGCGGTTCTCGATAAACCCGCCCACGCGCACCGGACGCAGGGACAAGGTGTGCCGCCACATGCCCGCCAAGCTCATCGTGGTCCCCTCCGCCCCGGCGAAGGGCTGCGTGGAGAAGGTCAGGAGCACCTCCGTCTTGGTCGTCGACTCGTCGCGGGCGACCGAGGAGATGAGATCTCCCGCGGCAGTGTAGCGGTCCGTGCCCGTGGCGTTCACCGACGTGGCCGCGCCGAAGGTGGCGAGATTGAAATAGTCACCGACATAAACGGGCGCCACGCCCGGCTTGGTGACGTAGTAGGTCGGAATCTCGCTCGACTCGTTGTAAATCGCCTTGAGCGACCAACCATAGATGCTGGGAATGACGCCGGCGCTGACGAGGAAGCCAAGGAGCTCCCGGTTCGAGAGCTTGTAGGTGGCGATCCGTGCCTGATATTCGTAGTTGTCCTCGATCGGGTTGCCTTGCCAATCGTAGCGTGACCAATCGTTCTCGTAGGCCGGGACGGGCGGGTAGACCGGGCGACCGCTGGAATCTTTCTCCACCGTGCCTTCAACGGTGAACTGCTCGGTCAACAACAGGGTGACGAGCGACTCGGTACCCGGCGAAGCGAGGGCGTTTGCGGAAAAAGCGGCGACCCCGCAGAGAGCGATAAGGCGGTTTCGTAAAACGATCATCATGAGGGGCGAGACGGGGAAACCGCCGAAACTATTCACGGAGAATCGGCGGATCAGCAGCTTCCCCCTTCAAGGCATTCATCCCAACGGTCCCTTCATCCCATCGAGGCCTTGGAAGAATTCGGCGTCACCGAAGGGACCTCGAAGTAGCATGACGCCGGAAGTTGCGTGCGGATGGCAGCCCTTCGCTGGGTGGGTCACGGGGTCTCATTCGCGCGCCGGGGCAAAAGGTCTCGCGCGGGTTCCACTTTGCCCTTCCTGATCCCGGCTGGGAGAACACGCTCTTACCCCCACATTCGTTGTTGGACGTTCGGAATTCACCGTTCACTGTGTCCCCCGCATGCCGGAATCCCGCCCCGTCGTTCTCATCCCCAGCTACAACACCGGACCGATCCTCCCCACGACGGTGGCCTCGGCGCTGGCCATGGACGTGATGGTGCGGGTGGTCATCGATGGCTCCACCGACGGCTCGCCGGACCTCCTCCAGCCGCTGCTTTCGGATCCCCGCCTCAAGGTCACCCGCCTCGAAGAGAACGCCGGCAAGGGCTCCGCCGTCCTCCACGGCGTGAAGGCCGCCCTCGCCGAGGGCTTCACCCATGTCCTCTGCATGGACGCCGACGGCCAGCATCCGCCCGACCTGATCCCCCGCTATTTCGAACTCTCCCGCCTGCACCCCGAGGCCGCGGTCTTCGGCCGGCCGATCTTCGACGCCTCCGCCCCCGCCCTGCGCGTCAACGGCCGCAAGGTCTCGAACTTCTGGGCCAACCTCGAAACCCTCGGCTGGGGCATCGACGACTCGCTCTTCGGCATGCGCCTCTATCCGGCCGCCGAACTGCTGGAGGTCTTCGGCAGCACCTGCTTCGCCCGCCGCTTCGACTTTGACCCCGAGGTCGCCGTCCGCCTTGCCTGGCGCGGCGTCCCCATCCTCAACCAGCCGACGCCCGTCCGCTACCTCAGCCGCGAGGAAGGCGGCATCTCCCAGTTCCGCTACCTGCGCGACAATGCGCTCCTCACCTGGATGCACCTCCGCCTCCTCTCCGGCTTCCTCGCCCGCCTCCCCCTGCTCGCCCTCCGCGGCGACAACCCCCTCCTCTCCCACAGCCCGCCCTCCTCGTGATCGCCGACCTCGCCAAAAAGCTCGCCGCCCCCTTCCCCGGCACCTGGGACCGCACCTACGTCGCGTCCAAGGTCAAGACCGACCCGCTCTACGGCGCGGTCTACGAGGAGCTTCGTACTTCGGATCTCCCGCTGCTCGACCTCGGCTGCGGCCTCGGCCTGCTCGCCTTCTACCTCCGCGAACGCGGCCTGAGCTTCCCGATCCGCGGACTCGACTACGATTCCCGGAAAATCGTCTCCGCCGACAAGGTCGCCGCCGCCCTCGTCCACACCGACCTCTCCTTCTCCACCCACGACGCCCGCAGCGGCCTGCCGGAGCACTCGGGCAATGTCAGCATCCTCGACATCCTCCAGTTCTTCACCCCCGCCGAGCAGGAAACCCTGCTCAACCTCGCCGCCGCCCGCGTCGCCCCCGGCGGCAAGCTCGTCATCCGCTCCGGCCTGCGCGACGACTCGCGACGCTTCAAGATCACCGTATTTTGCGACTACATCGCCAAAGCCAGCTTCTGGATGAAAGCCGCACCGACCCACTACCCCACGGCCGACGACTTCACCCGCATCCTCTCCCCCCACGGCAAGGTCCGCGTCGAACCGCTATGGGGAAAGACCCCCTTCAACAACCACCTGATCGTGCTGGAGAAGTAGCACGACTTTGCAAGTTGCGCGCTTCTGGCGGCGGTCTCATCACGTTGCTTCGAAGCTTCCCCGGCACGGCGCGATCCGACCTCATCTCTGCTCACCAATCCGCTGATATGGGCATCACGAGATCGTCCCCCTCTCCCTTTTCGTCGATCTTGTTGTAACCAAAGGTCATCAACTCCCATTGGGATCCCACCCGGCGGATCATAGATGGATTTCCAAACTTGTCTTTAAACTCAAGTCGGTCACCCGCGTATTCAAAGTCCTTCCGACCAAGGAAATCGGAAATCGCGAGAGCTTCCCGATCCGGATAGGAAGCCGCATCAAATCCAGATTCGTCCATTTTCTCGAACACCTCGAGCGACATGATCCCTAACATGTGCAGGGAATCCGTTTTGTAATTGAATTTCGCTTTGCCCTCCGAGCCATTGCACCCGTAGAGCGTCAAAGCCACAAGCAGGCAGGAGATCCCCTTCATCAAGGTGCAGGATATGACTCGAGTCGGCTCCCGCCAAGGAACATTGCGAGCTATTACGTGACTTCCTGTCACCTCGACGGAATGGCTGCCGATCATTTGGACTGAGGAAATCGCTGGAAGCAGCCGCCCCCGCCGGCTTCCTCCCTTCCTTGGCACCTGGCACTTCCTCACTTGGAACTTAACCCCGCCAGCACGCCCTCCAGCACCTCCTTCGCGATCGGCGTGGCCTCGTGCAGCAGCAGGATGTCGCCGTCCCGGACGTCCGTGGTCAGCCGTTTGACGATCCACGGCACGTCGCGCCGGACGGCATCGAAGGCCCGCTTGCGCCAGCCGACCAGCTCAAGCCCCTGCTCCCGCAGCACCGGATGGGTGAACCAGTTGCGATGACCCGCCGGCGCCCGGAACCAGCGCGGCTTGACGCCGGTGACTTCCTCGATCGCCCGGCTGCACTCGACGACCTCGCGCCGCGTCCTCGCCGATCCCGCGCACCACATCGTCCCCGCCGGATGGGTCATCGTGTGGTTTCCCAGTTCGTGCCCGCGCCGTACGATCTCACGCGCCAACTCAGGGTATCGTCGTACTTTGTCGCCGATCACGAAAAACACCGCCGTCTTCCCATGCCGGTCTAACAAGTCAAGCAGCGCCGGCGTGTCGACCGGGTCCGGACCGTCGTCGATGCTCAGCAGCGCGTCCTCCCCCTCCAGCCGGCGGAACACCGGCCCGAACAGTGACGAATTCGGCAAAAACGTGCCGCAGGCCCACACCGCCGCCAGCACCGCCTGACCCGCCACTCCCCATTCCCAGCCGTATCTCCAGCCGAGCACGATCGTCGGAATCTGCACCAGCACCGCCACGATCCAGCGGAAACGCGTCGAGCAGAATGCCGGCAAAATCATCAGCGCTTGCCACAGGAGACAAACCAGCGCCACTGCGTTGGCCGCTAGAATCCCCAGCCAAAGCGCCACCGCCCATCCCGTCCCGCTTCCGGCGGGCGCGAGCATCTGCCAGATAGCCCAACCGGTCAGCAGAAGCTCCCAGCGCCGCCATTGTTTCTCCGGCCGGCGACCGCCTAACAGAAACGCCAGCACATGCAGCAGCAGGAAAGCACACGGCAACACCCCGCCCCATGCCAAGCCGGGTCCACCAAGCCGCCACAACCCGTCGAACACCGCCGCACCGGTCACCAGCGGCACCGCGAGCGCCAACACCCACAGCTCGCCGCGATGCAAGTCGGCCCCACGTGCCATCACCACCGCATCACCCGCCGGTGCCTTGCGAGTTCCGCCGAAAACCTGGAACAAAGGCGTTGCCGCCCGGTTATGCGGAGGCCGTTCCAACTTCCTCATCCGTCCCCCCTTTCTTTCCGCCGCAGCACCGGCTCGAACACGAACCACTGCGCCCAGTGTTTTCTAACAACTCCCAGGGTCGCCCCCGCCCACAGCGGCGTCGCCGGGTCCTCGCCACGGCCGCGGACCCGCGGCGGCAGCACCAGCGGCGCGTGGACCTCCACCCGGTAGCGCCGCCAGCCGTCGCGCATGATGAACAGCGGAAAGCAAGCCGCCCCGGTGATCCGCGCCAGATAAAGCGGCCCGCGCGGCAGCCGCATCATCAAGCCCGGCTCCACTTCCGCCTCCATCGGCGAGACCTCGAAGATCACCCGGTCGCCCTGCACCGCCACGATGTCGCCCTGCTGCAAAAACCGCGCGAGTTCCACCCCCAGCATCTCGCCGCCGTTGTTGAAGCAGGTCTTGAAATACGGGTTCAGCCGCTCCTTTTCCGCGATCTCCGCCTCGCGGATCGCCTGCATCTCCGGCTCACGCTCCGGCGCGCGCACCGCATGGATCGTGCGGCCGAACTTCTCCGAGAACAACGGCGCGGCCATGTCGTAGTTCCCCATGTGCGCGGTCAGCACCAGGCAGCCTTCCTCGCGCGAGCGCAGGTCCTCGAAATGCTCCAGCCCGTCGATCACCCAGTCGACCGACCCCGTCCGCGTCTCGCAGCGCAGGGCATCGACGTAGGTCGCCGCGAAATTCAAAAACACCCGGTAGGCCCCGGCCTTGGCGCGCAGGGCCGACCACTCCGGAAACAAGGCCCGCAGGTTCCCCGCCACCGCCCGTCGCTGCGACTTCGCCATCAGAAAAAACACCAGCGTCCACGGCGGGACAAACAGCGGCTCGAGAAACCACGGCACCCCTTTCAGCCCGCGCATCAGGAGCCGCGTCGGCAGATCCCCGAAGACCCCCATCCGCCGCCACCTGCTCTGCTTTTTCCCTTCGTCCGCCAAGGCCCCGCGATCAAAGCCGCCCGAAGCCCCTCCGGCAAGCCCTCGGGAGCGCTGGTCTTCAGACCGGCAACCTCTCGCAGAGACCCTCGACTTCCAATCCCCTTCGCATCGACTGCCATTTCCCACGCCTGGCTCACCAAAAGATGTCGCCCACCCCGCCAGCACGCCAAGCTTCCTCCGCTCCCCACTTTAGCGACGGCATTTCTTGCCCTGCCCCGCCGCCGCTCGTTAGCCTTTCAACCAAACCCGGAAACCCATGTCCGACTCCACTCCCCGCCGCCCCCGCATCCTCGTCGTCACCCCGGAAATCACCTACCTCCCGGAAGGCATGGGCAACCTCGCCCAGCGGATGTGCGCCAAGGCCGGCGGCCTCGCCGACGTCTCCGCCTCGCTGGTCAAGGCCCTCTACGACCAAGGTGCCGACGTCCACGTCGCGCTGCCAAACTACCGCCGGATGTTCCACCTCGACGTCGCCAGCGTCTTCGACAACGAGTTCCAGAAAGTCAGCCGCGCCCTGCCCGAGCAGCGCATCCACCTCGCCGAGGACCGGGTCTTCTACCATCGCTCCAGCGTCTACGGCGCGGAAAACCACCTGATCGCCCTCGCCTTCCAGCGCGAGGTCATCAACCACACCATCCCCCAGGTCCGGCCCGACCTGATCCACTGCAACGACTGGATGACCGGCCTCATCCCCGCGGTTGCCCGCCGCCACGGCATCCCCTCGCTCTTCACCGTCCACAACATCCACTCCGAGCACCTCACGCTCGCCCAGATCGAGGACCGCGGGATCGATGCCGCCGACTTCTGGCAGCATCTCTACTACCGCCGCGCCCCCGTCACCTACGAGGAAAGCCGTAGCACCAATCAAGTCGACCTGCTCGCCAGCGGTATCTTCGCCGCCGACCACGTCAACACCGTCAGCCCCACCTTCCTTGAGGAGATCGTCGGCGGCGGCCACGCCTTCATCCCGGACGCCATCCGCAACGAACTCCGCGGCAAGAAGCACTCAGGCTGCGCCACCGGCATCCTCAACGCACCCGACGCCGTCTTCGACCCCGCCAGCGATCCTTACCTCACCACCCACTACGGCCCCGACGACCACGTCGCCGGCAAGCGGATGAACAAGCTGGAACTTCAGGAGCGCCTCGGTCTGTTGGGCGATCCCGATATTCCCCTCTTCTTCTGGCCCTCCCGCCTCGACCCCGTCCAGAAGGGCTGCCAACTCCTCACCGAAATCCTCCACAGCCTGGTCTCCAACCACCCCATGCAGATCGCGATCATCGCGAGCGGCAGTTTCCAGAAGCACTTCCACAACATCGTCAAGATGCACGGCCTCCACGACCGCGTCGCCGTGCGGGATTTCGACGAAAAGCTCAGCCACCTCGGCTACGCCGCCAGCGACTTCATCTTCATGCCGTCCTCCTTCGAGCCCTGCGGCCTGCCGCAGATGACCGCGCCGAAGTATGGCAGCCTCACCGTCGCCCACGACACCGGCGGCCTGCACGATACCGTCGAGCACCTCGACACCGCCGCCAACACCGGCAACGGCTTCCTCTTCCGCCACTTCGACGCCAGCGGCCTCCACTGGGCCGTCGGCCAGGCCCTGCGCTTCCACGCCCAGCCCGCCGCCGAGCGCGCCAAGCAGATCTCGCGAGTCATGCGCGAATCCGCCGCCCGCTTCAACCACGAGCAAACCGCCGCCGACTACATCAAGCGCTACGAGCAGATGCTCCAGCAGTCCGTCACCGGTTGAGGACAACCTCAGCCCCCGCCATCATCAGTCCCCTGTCCCGCGTTGTTCGACTTCATCTGTGGAATCATCACCCTGCCGAGCGCTCCGCGCATGGGAATCACAGTCCTCGCAGTGGTTGCTGCAAACGCTGCGAATTGTCCCTGACCGGTCTCTGGCCTTGGACGGGGATTACAGTGGGAGTTGTTACCCTCGGCGGAATCGTGGCCGGCTGGCGCTGGGAATCGAGCGCCGCCAAACGCAAGGCCGGCGACATCGCAGGACCACCGCGATCCCAATCCGGAAAACCTTGGAATTGAATCCGGAAGAAAGGTTGATCATTCTTACGGACGCCGGGTGCAGGCCGGGTCCACTCTCATGAAACGCCGTACTTTCCTCGGATCCGCCGCTGCGACCGCTCTTTCCTTACGCCCCGCCATGGCTTCCGAACCCACCCCTCCCCTGCTCCGCTTCGGCCTGATCGCCGACGCCCAGTATGCCGACGCCGATCCTTGGAACGACCGCCACTACCGCGCGACGCCGGAAAAGCTGAAGCGCGCCGTGGAAACGATCCGCGCCGCCAGGCCCGCCTTCACCCTGCATCTCGGCGATCTGATCGACCGCGACTTCAAGGCCTTCGGCACCATGCTCCCGCTGCTCGACGGCCTCGGCCACCCGGTCCACCACCTGCTGGGGAATCACGACTACGACGTCGCCGATGCCGAGAAAGCGCGCGTCGTCGCCACCCTGGGCATGCCGCACGACTACTACACCTTTCGTAGCGCCGGCATCCGCTTCGTGATGCTGGATACCAACGACATCTCGACCTACAAGCGGCCCGCGGATTCCCCGGCGACGAAATCCGCCGCGGATTACCTCAAGCGGCTCGAGGAAACCAAGGCTCCCGGTGCCAAGCCGTGGAACGGCGGCATCGCCGAAGCCCAGCTCGACTGGCTCGACCGCGAACTCACGGCCGCCGACGCCGCAAAGGAGCGCGTCATCGTCTGCGGCCACCATCCGCTGATCCCCGCCGACATGCATCAGGCGTGGAATTTCGAGGAAATCCTCGCCGTCCTCGACCGCCATTCCTGCGTCGCCGCCTACTTCAACGGCCACAATCACGCCGGCGACTTCGTCGAGCGGAAGGGCATTCCCTACCTGACTTTCCGCTCGATGCTTCACGAGCCGCAAATCACCGCGTTCTCGATCGTCGAAGTCCACGCCGACCGCATTGTCATCACCGGCCACGGCCGCGAGGAATCACGCGTGCTGCAGAAGTAAAAAAAATCCGGCATGATCCGGAAGTTGATGGAGTATATCGGGAAGTTACGCTACGTATCCACGAACCCATTCACCATGTCGATCCACGCGGTAAAACCCGAAACCGAGGCTGCCCTGCGCCGCCAGCGGCGGAATTCGTTCATCACCAGCTCGATCATCTCCGTGCTGGTGGTCATCCTGCTGCTGGCGATCCTGTCGTTCTTCCTCCTTTCGCCGCTTTTCAAGGAGACGCCGGTGATCGTGAGCTACCAGTCCAGCACCCTGGAGGACGACACCGTGGTGGAGCGGAAGGTCTCGACCGCCATCGACCGCAAGCCGTCCGCACCGTCTTCCTCCATGGCGAAAGTGATCGCCTCGAACACCGAATCGCCGGTGTCCGTGCCGGTGCCGGACACCGAGGTCACGGCACCATCGACCGATTTCGGCAACGGCGATGATTTCGGCGAAGGCTGGGGCAGCGGTTCCGGAGACGGCAGCGGCGGCGGCGGCGCGACCTTCTTCCAGCAAAAGGTCAAGGCGGCCAAGGTGGCCTACGTGATCGACTACTCCCAGTCGATGCGCGGCGTCCGTGAAAAACTCATGCGTGCCGAACTCCACAAGTCGGTGGAAGGCCTCCCGCTTTCGATGAGCTACCAGTTGATTTTCTTCGCCGGACCAACGTGGATTGCCGGCGACGATATCACCATGGCGAAGGGCAACAAATCCGCCGAAGTGAAGGGCTCCGGCGGCACGTTTGACTGGATCTCGAAGGGCAGCGCGCACGATTGGAATCCGAAGGGGCGGAAGCAGCAGGCCAAGTGGATCGAGGTCTCGCCGGCGAAGCGCAGCAAGTCGCTGAAGCTGATCGAAACCACGCCGCTGGTTTACGGCACCAATTGGGAACCCGCGCTCGAAATGGCGCTGGCGATGGACCCCGCACCGGAAGTGATTTTCTTCATGACCGACGGCATCACCGGCGGCGATGCCGAAGCACTGGCCAAGAGCATCGCGGCACGGGCGAAGCGGAAGAACATCATGATCAATGCCGTGGCCATGATGGAGCCGAAGGCCCAAGCCGCGATGAAGCTCCTCGCCAAGGGAACCGGTGGCCAGTTCACGGTGATCGAACAAGGCGGCAAGGTCCGCGAGGTCCCGGTCAAATGAACTGCGGCGACCCGGCTCAAAGCTGGTCCGCGATCGCTTCCGCAAGCGGTGCCACGGCCGATTCCGTATCTTCGATTCGGAGCCTCCTGGATGCCTGGAAATCCGGCAGGAACACCTCTTTCTCCAAACGGCGGAGGGAATCGGCATCGGAAAAACCAAGGTTCAACTCGCGGTTGATCCTCATGCTGAGGGTGTCGAGATTGGCCGATCCGATACAGCCCCAGCCGTCGCATATCATGACCTTCATGTGGGTCATCTTCGGATAGCGGTAGACCTTGCCGCCCGCCTCGATGATCGCTCGGGCGCTGCCGAGATTCCCGGCATCCATGATGGTCGAGTCGCCGCGGGAGGGAAGGATCACCCGGACATCGACCCCGCGCCGGGCGGCGCTCGCCAGAGCGAAGGCGATGTCATCGTGGGCGAAGTACGGATTCTCGATCCAGATCCGCTTCCGGGCGGTGCGGATGGCGAGCATCGTCGCATCCAGGATCTGGGTCTGGCCGCGCGCGGCATCCGTGCGGAGCAGGCGCAGGGGCACCCCGCCATCGACCGGAGCCGGGCGACGGAGAAAAGCCGGCTTCTGCAACAGCGCGAGGTCGCCCCAAGGCCCGGATTTCCGCCATGCGCGGCTGAACTCCCGCGACAGGCTGCCGACGATCGGCCCCTCGACCTTCACCATCAGGTCGTGCCACTCGGAGTAATACTCGCGGCCCATGTTCATCCCGCCGAGGATCGCGGTGCGCCGGTCGAAGACGAGGAGCTTGGTGTGGTCGCAAACCAGCCACGGATTCAGCGTGCGGCGGACCTGGAGCTTCGAACTTTCCTTCAAATAGCGCGCGATGTCCGGCGGCGGCTGGAAGCCGTTCGGCCCCAGCGTCTCCGGGGCCGCGGTGTGGGCGAAAGTGCTGCCGAGGTCGTCGAACAGGATCCGCACCGGCAACGACTCGGCCAGCCGCTTCAGGCGGTCGGCGTAGCGCACGGCGATGTCGTCGTTGTCGTAGATGAAGAACTGGAGATCGACCGATTGCTTCGCGGCGGCGAGCTGGCGATCGAGCTCCGGGAAAAAACCCGGCCCGTCGACCAGCCACTCCAAGGTGCCCGACTCGCGGCGCGGCATGCCTTCCCGGTCTAGCAACAGCTCGAAACCCTCCGTCCCCGGCACTTCGACCGGTGCCGGCTTGAACTCGATCTCCATCTGCAGATTCCCGCTCACCACCTCGCGCGGCCGATGCCACATCACGGCGAGCCCCGTGCGTATCGTCGTGAAGGGCTGGCGCAGCGCGGCCATCGTGGTCGAACGCACCGCACTCACCGCGAGCTGGCCGCTTCCGGTCACCGAGTCGCTGGCCTGCGGCTTCCCTTCGACCGAACGGTCGACATTCGATTGCAAGGACCCGCAGGACGCGAGCAGCAGGGTTCCGGATAATGCAGCGAACCGCGCGCCGGGTGAATCCAACATGTCGTAATGAAACCGCGAATCGGCCCGCCTGCAAGCCACGCTTCAATCGAGATGCTTCGGAGCCTCCCGGCGGATTCGCACGAATGCGGAGTTGTGCACCGGACCAGACATGGTGTTCGTTCAGCGCAACCCGCTTGCCTCGGACTCGATGAAATCGAAACGGAAACTGGGGACCTTCACCAAGGCCCTCTTCTGCATAAACGCGATCGGGATCGCGTTCATGTTCTATCTCTATCATCTCGCAACGGATTACGACGGGACGGCCGATCGCAACTTCGGAGGCCCGGCAAAAGCAGCCCTTCTCACCGCGCTCTACGAAAAGATCGAAGGAGGAGATCCCGCCGATCTGGGTCTTGTCGAAGTGTATCTCACGGAACCCGCGGAGTATGGGTTCCCGAAAACCCGGGCGCTTCCCCAAAATCTGATCCCTAAGGAGTGCGGACCTTGGTTCGGCCACCTGGCGTCGGAGGAAGAGCCATTGGTTCCCTCCTGGGGCCGGGTTCTCGCCCACTACGATGACGACGACCGGCTCCAAGCGATCGAGTTCTACGGCTCGAGGTCCGGCGGTTTCTTATCCCGGGATCCAAACCTGAAACCCAAAATGCGGGGAAGGCTCGAACGCCTGAACGACGGCCCCCTTTACATCACCGCAAGGATCACCGGAGAGCCCGACTGATTCTTGAGGCCCCCTCACCCCGCCTCACGCCTTCGGACCGCGGTCGAAATCGAGGACGAACTTCCGGCCGCGGAGGCTGGCGCCTTTCGAGATCTGCACCAGGCGCTCGGCGCAGTCGGCGCGGACGTCGATACAGCTATGCTTGGCGAAGAGCTTGAGGGTCGCGAAAGTCGGGCATTGAAACCATCGGCCGTTGACGCTAGTTTCCCTCCATGCTGGCCGCCGAGGACATTTCACGAATGAGCAAAGACGAGCGCGTCAACGCGATGGAGCGTCTGTGGGAATCGTTCTCCCGCGATGGAATGGAAGTTCGTTCGCCGGATTGGCATCAACACGTCTTGACCGGACGGACGAAAATCGCCGATTCGCCCGACGCTGTTTGGATCGGTGTCGATGAACTCCAATCACGACTCATGGACCGATGACCCACAGGGTCGTCATTCTATCACAAGCCGCCTCCGATCTTGAGGACGGAATTTAATTCTACGACGGAATCGAACCGGGTGTCGGAGCTTACTTTCGGGACTCGCTGATTTCCGATATTCGCAGGTTGGGGCTGTTTTGCGGACAGCACGCGATCCATTGCGGATATCATCGAGCACTGTCCGGTCGGTTCCCGTTCGCGATTTACTATCGCGATCAAGCCGGGCTCCGACAGGTCATCGCAGTCCTGGACATGAGGCGCAACCCAAGCTGGATCCGGGAAGAGCTCGGATCCAGGGACCATTAGAGGCTCAAGCCTTCGGACCGCGGTCGAAATCGAGGACGAACTTCCGGCCGCGGAGGCTGGCGCCTTTCGAGATCTGCACCAGGCGCTCGGCGCAGTCGGCGCGGACGTCGATGCAACTGTGCTTGGCGAAGAGCTTCACGTTGCCGACGGCACCGTCCGGCAGGCCGGCTTCGCCATACAGCATGCCAATGATCTCGCCGACCTTCACGCCGTGGAATTTCCCGAGCGAGAAGAACAGCGGAACCATGTTGGAGTTGTCGTGCGGTCCTTCGTGGCGCGGACGGGGTTCGCGATACTCCCGCTGCTGGGAATCCCCGCGCGGTTCGCGGACCTCGCGGCGGCCGCGCTGGCCCGGAACTTCGCGGTCCTCGGCGATCTCGCCGAACTCGCGGCCGGAGTTCTCCTTGAGCATGGTGATCAGCACGCCGGCGATGTCGGTCGGGGTGAAGCCTTGCTCTAACAAACGGTCCATCTGGCTCTCGTGCGATTCGAATTCGCCCTTCTCCAGGCGCTCCTTGATCTGGTCGAAGAAGCGGTCGGCCAGGCGGCCTTCCACCATCTCCTGGGTCGGCACGCGCTCGCGGCGGATCGGGTGGCGGGTGTAGCGCTCGATCATTTCCAACCGGTGGATCTCACGGCCGAAGACGAAGCTCACCGCGCGGCCGCTGCGGCCGGCACGACCGGTGCGGCCGATGCGGTGGACGTAGTCCTCGGGGTCCTGCGGCAGGTCGTAGTTGAAGACGACGTCGATGTTCTCCACGTCCAGTCCGCGCGCGGCGACGTCGGTGGCGACCAGCAGCTCGATGGTGCCGTCGCGGAAGCGCTTCAGCACGCGCTCGCGCATCTGCTGGGTGATGTCGCCGTGCAGGCGGTCCGCCGTGTAGCCGCGGGCGAGCAAGGCCTCGGTGCACTCGTCGACGGAGCGCTTGGTATTGCAGAAGATGATCGCGAGGCGGGACTGCTCCATGTCGAGCAGGCGCGAGAGGACTTCGACCTTCGAGCGTTCCCGTACTTCGTAGCAGCACTGGTCGATGGTCGAGACGGTCTTCGACTTCTGATCGATCTCGATCAGCTGGGCGTTGTTGCCAAACTTCCCGATCAGGTGGCTCACCCCGCGGCTCATGGTCGCGGAGAAGAACATCGTCTGGCGTTCCTTCGGGATCGCGGCGAGCAGCTCTTCCATCTCCTCGCGGAAGCCGAGGTCGAGCATGCGGTCGGCCTCGTCGAGCACCACGGTTTCGATCTTGCTGACATCGAAAGACCCGCGGCGCAGGTGGTCCATCACGCGGCCGGGGGTGCCGACCACGACCTGGACACCGTCGCGCAGGGCGCGGAGCTGGCGATCCATCGGTGCGCCGCCGTAGACCGGGATCGCGCGGAGCTGGCCGAGCTGGGAGCCGAGGCGGTGGACTTCCTCGCAGACCTGCACCGCGAGTTCGCGGGTCGGGCAGAGGATCAGGGCCTGAGGCGCCAGTTTCTTGAAGTCGAGCTTGGCCAGCAGCGGCAACGTAAACGCGGCGGTCTTGCCGGAGCCGGTGTGCGAGAGGCCGAGGATGTCGCGGCCGGTGAGGGCGACGGGAATGGCCATCGCCTGAATCGGCGAGGGGCGCTCGTAGCCGAGCTTTTCGATGGCGGCGAGGAGTTCGGCGGGCAGGCCGAGTTCGGAGAAAGGCGGTGTTTCCATGGTCAGGTGGTATTGGTTTCAAGGACGGTGATCCTGGAAACCACAACCAAAAGGCCTCCTGGATCGAACAACCCGCGACAGCGGGGGGCGCGGAGACTGGCGGCTTTTGCCGGTCTGGCAAGAAACATTTTTCCTTGGACTGCGCGCAGCCTGCTGCCGCTTTCCCTCCGCCAGCCTGCTGGCGGGGCGGCTGACTCCACAGCAGGCTGTGGCACCAAAGCGGCAGCAGGCTGCCGCAGTCCAAGGGGCTACGTCCGCACCGTCTTCACGTTCACGAACTCGCGGATGCCGTGCGCCCCGAGTTCACGGCCCCAGCCGCTGTCCTTCACGCCGCCGAAAGGAAAGCGTGGATCGGAGACCACCTGGGCATTGATCGCGACCGTGCCGGTGTCGAGCTGCTCCGCCATGCGGCGGGCACGATCTTCATCCGCGCTGAAAACGGCCGCACCGAGTCCGAACGGCGTGAGGTTCGCAAGCGCGATGGCTTCCGCATCACCCGACACCGCCGTCACCGCCGCGACCGGGCCGAAGGTCTCCTCATCGAAGACCCGCATCCCGGGCTTCACGTCGGCAAGAAGAGTCGCCGGGTAGTACGGCAGATCTCGTAGTTCAGGGATCGCCCCGCCCAGAAGCAGCCGGGCACCGGCCGCGATGCTGTCCACCACCTGCCCGTGAAGTTCGTCCCTCAGATCGGCGCGCGCCATCGGCCCCAGCGTGCAGGCTTCATCCAGCGGGTCGCCGGGGACGAAATCCGACAGCTCTTTCGCCAGCAATTCGAGAAACCGCTCATAGACATCCTCCGCCACGAGGAAGCGCTTGGCCGCGATGCAGCTTTGTCCGGCATTCACCATGCGGGCGGCGGCGCAGACCTTTGCCGCCGATGGCAGGTCGGCATCGGCGAGCACGAGGTAGGGATCGCTGCCCCCGAGTTCGAGCACCGACTTCTTCAAATGCCGCCCCGCCGCCGCCGCCACCTGGCGGCCGGCCCCGGTGCTGCCGGTGAAGGTCAGCGCCCTGATCCGCGGATCGGCGATCAGCGCTTCGACCTCCTTGCCGGGGACGAAGACCGCGCGCAGCAGGTCATCGCGACCGAAGGCTTCCGCCACGATCCCGGCGATGGCAACGGCACAACCGGGAACGTTCGACGCGTGCTTCAGCACGATCGTGTTCCCCGCCATCAACGCCGGCGCGGCGAAGCGGAAGACCTGCCAGAACGGGAAATTCCACGGCATGATGGCCAGCACCAGGCCGAGCGGTTGGTGAAGAAGGGTGGCTCCGTCTTGCACGACGGGTGCCAGCATCGCCTCACCGTGTTCCGCGTAGTAGCGGCAGGCGCTCGCGCACTTCACGACTTCCGATTTCCCCTGGGCAACCGGCTTGCCCATCTCCCGCGCCATGAGTTTTGCCCATTCCTCCTGACGCTCTTCAAGAATCCGGGCCGCCCGCTCCAAGCCCGCCGCCCGCGAGGCGAAAGACATTCGACGAAGGTCATCGAAGGCGGCAGCCACGGCGGCAAGAGGATCGGACATGCTGCGACCCTGCACCGCGTCCTCCGACCCGGCAAGGACCTCCAAGCCATCGCGAACTTTTGCACGCGACAATCCGAAGCTCTGCTAGGGTGCAGGCTTCGCTTTCTCGATTGGGCGGTCCCGCGACCCGAAACCTACCGGCTCTGCCATGCCCCGATTCCTCCTTCTCCTCAACCGCGGTTCCGGCGGAAACGACCGCGGACTCGACGCCGGCGACGTTTGCCGGACCGTGGAAGTCGCCTTCCGTGAGGCGGGCCACGACATCACCTCGAGGATCGTCGAGCCGGGGCAATTGGAGACCTCGTTGAAGCAAGCCGTGGCCGCCGCTCCCGACGGCGTCATCATCGCCGGCGGCGACGGCACCGTGTCGGCCGCCGCCCGTCTGTTAGGCGGCACCGCGATCGCCCTCGGCATCGTGCCGATGGGCACCTTCAACCTAGCCGCGCGCGACCTCGGCGTGCCGCTGGAAATTGAGGAAGCCGCCCGCTTTCTCGCGCAGGCCAAGGTCATGGCGGTCGATGTGCTCGATGTCGCCGGCCACGCCTGCCTGTGCACGACCATCCTCGGCTTCTACCCCGAATTCGCCCGGACTTTCGAGCGGCGCGACCACGGCGGCCATTGGTGGAAGAAGGCTTTCAAGCTCGTCACCTCGCTGCCCCGCATTTTCCGCGAAGCCCGGCCGCTGCGGCTGACTTGGAAATCCGAGGGAGGTGAAGGCGGGGCACGGACGAAATTCTCCGCCTTCGTGCCGGGTCGCTACAAGGCGACCACCGGCATCGTTCCAGTGCGCACCGATTTCCGCTCGGGCACGATGACCGCCTATATCGGCCGGCAGCGTCATGCGGGCGCGGCGATGCGCGGGATGATGGATTACATCTTCGGCCGACAGGAGGAGAACGGGGAGCTGACGATCTTCAAGGCCGCCCGGCTCGAGCTCGGTGCCGGCCGTCGCCGTCACGCCATGGTCATGGTCGACGGGGAAATCCTGCGTCTCGAGTTCCCGCTGGTCCTGTCGGTCCGGCCTCTGCACTTGAACGTGCTCACCACGGAAGAGAACCTCGCGAGCGCCCCATGATCCGCTTGCTTCATCTCTCCGACCCGCATTTCGGCGCGGCGGATCCCGTCGTGGCGGAGACCTTCCTCCAGCGGGCCCGCGAGCTCGCGCCCGACCTCACCCTGCTCAGCGGCGACCTCACCATGCGGGCCCGCCGCAGCGAACTCGCCGCGGCCCGGAAGTTCGTCGACGCGCTTCCCGAGCCGCGGCTGGTGATTCCGGGAAACCACGACATCCCGGGGCTCAACCATCTTTACGACCGCTTCATCCGGCCGTTCCGCCGGTATCGGAACTTTCTCGGCGGGCCCTTGGAACCCGAATACCGCATCCCGGGCCTCCACGTTGTCGGGCTCAACAGCACGCGCGCCTTCGGGTTCCACGCCGATTGGTCGGAGGGCAGATTGCACGCCGGACAGTTGCAGCTTGCAGAACTTCGATTTCAAAACGGTCCGCCCGCCTTTCGTGTCCTGATGCTCCACCACCCCTTGCTCGCCCCCGAGGGGCACGGCAGGGCGGTGGTCGATCCGCTTCCCGAGTTGCTCGCCGTGATCGGCCGCCAGCGGGTGGATCTCGTCCTCTGCGGGCATTTCCACCGGTCCCACGTGGCGACCCTTGGACCGGACGATTCCTGGCATGCCGTTGTTTCTCAGGCAGCGACGGTCTGCTCGACCCGGCTTCAGGGCGAGCCGCAGGGCTTCCACGAGATCCGGGTGTCCGGCGCTTCGATCAAAATTTCCCGCCACCGCCTCCTCGCCGGCCGCTTCGTCGAGGAGTCCGTCCACTCGTTTTCGCGAGGCAACTCCGGGTGGCGCGCCGCTGTTGAGACGTCAAATTCCCGACCTCTGTAAATCGGCACGGTCCTTGCGAAAGGGCGGGGATGACTGAACTCCAGTTTCCCGCGCAAGCCTCATCCGTGGATTTGCAGAAAGCTCTCACCCGGACCTTGGACTCGCTCACCGCTTACCTGCACGCGGCGAAGATTTCCGATTCCGACCTGCTTGAAAATGTCTGCCGGAAATCGGCGGAAGAACGGCATTCGCAAGCCGGCCGGATTGCCGATTTGATCGAGCGGAACGGCGGGAAGGCCGATTTCGGAGTCAGCCGGGAAGCCGGATTCCAACGGCTTTGGATGAGCCTGGTGAACCGACGGTTCCCCAACTTCCGCGCAGGCTTGCCACGCGAATGTGAACGGAGCGAACGGCGGCTCGAGCGAGTGCTGCTGCGGCTCTTCAACGATCCGAGTTTCGACGAGTTCACCCACCGCGAGCTGGGCGGCCTGATCCGCGAACTCCGCCGCGATCTGGTGCGCCTGAGTAGCCTCCGCAAGCCGAAGACCGAACTCCGGATGACACCACTTTTTCAATCCCGTGGGATTCCACAAGACCACGCGGGTGCCCGACGGTAGTCTCCGGCATGCCTCCGCGCTTCCTCGCCGCCGCCCTCTGCCTGCCGCTGTCCCTCGCGGCGAATCCGGTGATGGACGGCGCGGATCCCCACGTGCAGTTCGTCGAAGAGGACTTCTGGCTCTATCCGACCGAGGCCCACAGCCGGAAACCTGTCTTCGCCGCCTACCGCTCCACCGATCTCCGGGCCTGGACGCGAACGGGCACCGTCCTCGATCTCGACAAGGTGCCGTGGGTGAAAGCCGACGGTGCCCCTTGGCACGGGGCCTGGGCCCCGGCGATCGCGGAGAGGAATGGCAAGTTCTACTTCTACTACTCGATCGGCCCGCAGAACCCGACGCCCAGCCGGATCGGCGTGGCGGTCGGCACTTCCCCCGCCGGACTCTTCACCGATAGCGGCAAGCCGCTGCTCACCGGCGGCGACGGTTTCGAGGCGATCGATCCGATGGTTTTCGTCGAAGGGGAGAATGCCTGGTTCTACGCCGGCGGCAGCGCGGGTTCGAAGCTCCGCGTGTTCGAAATGGCGGACAACATGGTGAGCTTCAAGCGCGAGGTGGAGATCGGACAGCCGCCGCATTTCACGGAGGCACCGTTCATGCACCGGCGCGGGAATATCTACTATCTCAGTTACAGCCACGGCCGCTGGAACGACTCGAGTTACTGCGTCCACTACGCCACCTCAGCGTCACCCGCCGGCCCTTGGAAATACCGCGGCAAGATCTTGGAAAGCGATGCCACCCACCAGGGACCGGGCCATCATTCCTTCGTGGAAAATCCGAAGTCCAAGGAGTGGTCCATCGTCTATCACCGCTGGGAAAGCACGAAGAAGGACGGCCCCTTCCGCGGCGGGCGGAGGCTCGCGGTGGAGAAGATTGAATACGACAAAGAAGGCCTGATCCGGCCGGTGAAGATGACGGATGGGCGCTAGCCTGCCGGGTGGCAAAGGCCGGAACCGCTAGTTCTGAAAGCCATTGTAGAGCCAGCTCTTCCCATCCGATGTCCGGTACATCAGCACACTCCAACGCCCGGAAGTCTTGTCCTCTTGTTCTTCCCGAAACATGCGCATTCCCTCGGGGCCTGGAACGCCACTCACAATCTCCGAGTCCACCGATGCCCAAATAACGTCCCGCCGAAGGTTCGCCTGCAGATCGTAGGGTTCGATCTCGTACATGCCCAGCCGCTCGATGATTGTATCCAGTTGGGCGGGCGCGGTCGTGAACTCGTAGAGCCAACGGCCTGCGAGGAAACTGTTGAAGCCGATGACACGGACTTCTCCCTCAACCAAGCTCCCGCTGCCGATCGCCGCTGCCAACCGGTTCTTCGGCAGGCCGCTGTGAATCGCCACCGCAACTTGTGCGGCCAGAAGCACGAAGCCCAGCGCCCTGATAATGGTCGAATCGAACCAACTCGGCAGACGGCCTTTTCTTGCGAGCATCTTCATCACCCGGGAGGCGACCCACAACAACGGCAACAAGATCACCGCCATGAAACCCGTGAAAACAAAAGGGAGGATGGCACTCAATGCCCTGAACTCCGAGGTGCCGAAGTCCGTCCATGCCATAATCAGGAACCCGGCCACGATGCAGGCCCATACCGTGAACCACGCACCTGCATGCGACTTCGGGGGCGGCAATTCGGTCGATTCGTTCATGGCCGGGAAACCTCCAGAGGTCACATCGCCTCGAACCTCCCCGCCTCGCGGTTCTTGCGGACTTTCCCGGCGGGGAAAACCGTGCCGTTCATCGCAAGGTAGACCCCTGGCGGCAGCGACTGCACCGCACCCAGCGCGAGGCCGAGGTTGAAGACGGCGTCGGTCACCCGGAAGCGGGCCGGGGCGAGTGCGCCGGTGAGGACGATGGTCTTGTTAGAGAGCCCGGCCAGCGACTCGGCGGTCAGGCTCATCGAATCGGTGCCGTGGGTGATCAGGATCCGCTCCTCCGGTGCCTCCGCACAGGCCTGGCGGATCGCGGCGCGGTCGTCGTCCGTCATTTCCAAGCTATCCTTTCGCAGCAGCGGCAGCAGCCGCCACTCCAGCGTCACGCCGGACTCGCGGAAGACATGCGGGACGGTCGGTTCGCCGACTTCATACTCGGAAGAGGCATCGAAGTAGACCTTGTCGATGGTGCCGCCGGTGGTGAGGACGAGGAGCATGGGACGAAGTTCCAAGTGGGGAAGTGCCAAGTGCCAAGTGCCAAAGGAGATCGACCCCGGAACGGCTCAGGGCTTGGTGGCGAAGTAGCCGCGCTGCTTGTCGGAGATGGGCATGCCGAGTCTTTCCATGGCTTCGAGCATGTCTTCCCAGACCGCGCGCTTGTCGCGAACGGAATTGCTGCGGAGCAGGTAGGAGGGATGGTAGGTGACGCGGACGGGGATCCCGCCGAATTCGTGCCACTTACCGCGCATGGCGGTGACCGAGCCGCTCAAGCCGAGCAGGCCTTCACCCGCGCTGCCGCCGAGGGCGACGATGCAGCGTGGCTTCACGATCTCCACTTCGGCGCGGATGAACGACATACAGGAGGCCATTTCCTCCGCGGTCGGCTTGCGGTTGTTCGTCGTCTGGCCGGAAATGGCAGGCCGGAACTTGACGATGTTGGAGATGTAAACCTGCGGCCGCGACAAGCCCATCGCCTTGATGATGTCGTCGAGCTTCTGCCCCGCCGGACCCACAAAAGGTTCGCGCTGCTGTTCCTCCTGGTAGCCCGGGGCCTCGCCGACGAACATCAGATCAGCCTCCGGATTCCCGGTGGAAAAGACCATCGTCTCGCGCAGCGTGCCGAGCTTCCGCGCCGGTGCCCAGTTCTCCGCCTGCACCGCCAGCGCCGCGATCTTCTCCGCCGCGCTCCCCCCCGCCGGCGTGGCGATCACCACCGGCTCCGGCGGAGCGCCCGCAGGCGGAGCGCTGACTTTAGTCGGCTTGGACGGCAGGTCAGCCGCTGCAACAGCAGCAGGAGCAACCGCGGGGACAACAGGGGCAACCCCCATCCCCGCCCGCGACCGCCGGTGCAAATCCCGCAGCAGCTGCTTCGCCTCATCGTCCAAATGAATGTGGGTCACGCCTCGCGCCTCCTCGGTGCGGAGGAAATCCAGCAGGGCATCGATCGGACGGCTCACGCGGCGGAGACTAGGCCGGCGTCCGCGGGGGTGCAATCCTGCTGTGGGGAAGAGGAAGGGGAACCGCCAAGACGCCAAGTCCGCCAAGGGAAAAAGGGGTCGCAGGGCCTCGAACACCCCACCTTCTTTCATTGCCTTGAAACTTGGCGCACTTGGCGTCTTGGCGGTTCACCTTCTCCCCCGCATCGATTCCGAATCCCCGGAAGGCTTGTACTTGCCCCGCCCCGCCGCTTTTGCCCATGGTGCGACCGCGCCCAACGCGCTCTCCGCCCATGTTCCAACGCATCGCCAATCTATTCAAAGGATTCATCGGACTCTTCATCGGAGGGATCGAGAAGAAGAACCCCGAAGCCTTGCTCGATGTGGAGAAGGAAAACCTCCGCAAGCAGATCAGCGAGTTCAACGCCGGCCTCGCCGCCCACGCCGGGCTGGTCGAGCGGCTGATGGGCCAGGTGAAGAAGCTCAACTCCGAGGAAACCGAACTCAAGGCCAAGACCAAGGCGCTGCTCCAAGCCGGCCAGCGCGAGGCCGCCGGGGAGATGGCGATGCGTTACAAGAACGCCGACCAGCAGCACGAGGAACTCAACGCCCAACTTCAAGCCGCCGAAACCCGCTACAAGGAACTGGTCCGCGCCCGCGATGTGGCGATCAAGGCCGCGCGCGACAAGATCGAATCGCTCAAGCGCGGCATCGACGACATGAAAGTCCAGAAGGCCATGGCGGAACTCAACGAAATGGCCGCCGGCATGGTGGGCACCCTCGGCGGCTCCGGCGACACGCTCAACCGCCTCGAGGAAATGGTCGAGGAAGAGCGCAGCAAGGCCGCCGGCCGCGCCCGCGTCGCACGCGACAGCGTGGACATGAGCGGCACCGTGCTGAAGGAAGCCGAGCAGAAGGCCCTGGCCGACATGGCGCTTGCCGACTTCGCCGCGGCGGAAGGAATCGAGCTGGAGCCGAAGCAAGGCACCCCGGTCGCCGAGACACCGCCGGCGCAAGGGACGATGGGGCCGGTAAGCCAGTGAATTTGCCTGTAGCGGCGCGTCTATGACCGCCGCACTTTGTAAAAGAAGCAACCCGGAGGCCGTTCCTCCGGGAAGAACGAAGTCGCCCTTCCCGTTGCTACGTTTACAACCAGCGGCGGTCACGGATCGGCGCTATATTACTCCGATGCCACCCCAACTTCCATCCCGCTACCGCGCCGAGCACTGGTATTCCGCGCCCAGTTTGTGGCGGAAAATTTCCCGCTACGCGCTGGTCGCCGGCCGCAAGACCGTCGTCACCGCCATCACGCTCTACCACTGCCTGCGCGACAGCGACACGCCGGCCTGGGCGAAGGGCGTGATCGTTGGCGCGCTCGGCTACCTGATCCTGCCGGTCGACATGGTGCCGGACCTCATTCCCGGTGCCGGCTATGGCGATGACTGGGCCGCGCTGGTGACCGCCCTCGGCACCGTGGCCGCGTACGTGAAGGACGAGCACAAGCTGCGCGCATCCGTTCAGGCCGAGAAGATTTTCGGGCTGAAGGGACACTGACCCTTTCATGAAATCCCTGCTTCCCGCCCTGCTGCTTTTCGTCCCGTTCGCAGCGGTGGCGGAAAAGCCCAATGTCCTGCTGATCTGCGTCGATGACCTCAAGCCGGCGCTCGGCTGCTACGGGGACCCGCTGGCCAAGACTCCAAACATCGACCGCCTCGCCGCCCGCGGTCTCCGCTTCGAACGCGCCTACTGCAACCAGTCGGTCTGCGCCGCCTCGCGCAACAGCCTGATGCTGGGGTCGCGCTCGACCTCGATCGGCATCTACGGCCTCGCTCCGAATTTCCGCGCGGCGGTGCCGGATGCGGTGACGCTGAGCCAGCATTTCATCCGGTACGGCTACCGCGCGGAAGCCGTCGGCAAGATCCTCCACAGCGGCCACGGCAACACCGATGACGCCGCTTCGTGGAGCGTGCCGACCAACGTCGAAAAGGTCGTCGAATACCTCGACCCGAAAAGTACCGGCGGCGGCCAGTTGACCCGCGAGGAGGCCTACTTCACCAACCAGCAGCTCGACCGCATCCGCCAGCTCCCGAAAGGTGCCGCTTGGGAAAGCAGCGACGTCCCCGACAGCGCCTACGCCGACGGGCGCATCGCCGACGACGGGATCAAGCGCCTGCAAGCCGCGAAAGAGCGGAGCGGCACACCCTTCTTCCTCGCGCTGGGCTTCGTGAAGCCACACCTGCCCTTCACCGCGCCGAAAAAATACTGGGACCTCCACGATCCCGCGAAATTCACCGTCCTGCACGACCTCGACACCCCGCGCGGCGCCCCGCCGTGCGCCGGCAAGCGCGGCGGCGAGATTTCCAACTACGATCCGGTCCCCGCCAGCGGGCTGCCCGATGACGCCACCGCCCGCACGCTGATCCACGGCTACTACGCCGCTAGTAGTTACATGGACGCGCAGCTTGGCCGCGTGCTCGATGAACTCGACCGGCTCGAGCTTTCCAAGAACACCATCATCGTGCTGTGGGGCGACCACGGCTGGCACTTCGGCGACCACGGCATCTGGACCAAGCACACCAACTACGAGCAGGCGAACCGCATCCCGCTTTTCATCATCGCGCCCGGCGTGAAGCCCGGCGCGGCCCGCGGCTTCGTCGAGACCGTGGACCTCTTTCCCACCCTCGCGGAACTCGCCGGCCTGCCAAAGCCCGCCGGCCCGCAACCGATCGACGGCATGAGCCTGGTCCCCGTCCTGAAAGACCCGTCGGCCACCGTCCGCGACCACGCCTACCACTGCTTCCCGCGCGCCGAAGGCCGCATCGGCCGGGCGATCCGCACCGACCGTTACCGGCTGGTCGAGTGGAAGAAGCCGGGCAAGCCTGCCGACCAAGCCGAGCTGGAACTTTACGACTACCAAGCCGCTGCGCCGGAGTCGGAGAACCTGGCCAAGCAGATGCCGGAAGTCGTGAAGGAACTCCGCGCCATCCTGGCCCGCCACCCGGAAGCCGAACCGAAGCCGCTCGGGCGGAAGAAATAAGCTGCCGCGCCGTCCGTATCACCGACTTGATGAAGCGACTGCTCGCCGCCGCGCTGATGGTTCTCCCGGCACTCGCGGAGAACCCGCTGTCGGTCGCGCTGGTGTCGGAAGCGAAAGCGATCGCGCCGGGTCAGACCTTCATGGTCGGGCTGCACCTCAGGCCGCCGCAGGGATTCCACACCTACTGGAAGCATCCGGGCATCGTCGGGCTGGCCACCTCCGTCGAGTGGTCGCTGCCCCCGGGCTTCAGCGCGGGTGAAATCCAATGGCCGGCCCCGGAGACGGTGAAAATGGCACGCTACACCGCGCAAGGCTATCGGGGCGAGACCCTGCTGATGGTGCCGGTAACCGCGCCGCCGGATTTATCAAAATCGCGGGTCGAACTCACCGCCCGCGTCTCGTGGATGTGCTGTGGCAACCAATGCCATCCCGCGGCAAAGGTGCCCTTCACGATCACCTTGCCGGTGGCAAATGCTGCCGAAACGGATCCCGCGACGCGCCCGCTGTTTGAGAAATTCCGAACGAAACTCCCGGCCGCGAATCCAGCCTGGACGAGCCGCGTGGAACGCATCGACGAGCACCTCGTGCTCACCTTGAAATCCAACGATCCGGCGGTGACACGGGACGTCAGTGAACTCGGCGCGTTGCGCTTTTTCAGCGCCGACGGCCAAGTGGACTCCGACGGCGCGCAGAAGATCACGATCGGCCCCGGCCAAAGCCTCCGCCTTGAACTCCCCGTTTCCGCCAGCAGCCCCGCGCCGGCACAGGGACTACCCGGAGTAGTCCATGCGGAAAAAAGCTGGCGGCACGATGGCGGAAGCGCGGATCTCGAGCTTCGTTAGACGGCCTTCCGCCGCCGCGCCACGATCCATCCAAGGAACAAAACCCCTGCAACTCCTCCCGCCGCGTAGCAGGTAAGCTGGATCGTCTGGGTGATCAGCAGCGGCTTGGAGAAGTCCGGATACAACTCCAAAGGGAAGAGCGGCAGGCCCGTTTTCCAAACCCAGGCGCCGGCCATCAGGCCCGAGGCCTCGGTGACGAGAATTCCCAACGGCACGATTTTCAGCATCGTCCCCGGCGCGACCTTCGGCCGGCTTCCCGCCCGCCCCAGGAACAAAGCCGCAAGACCCAGGATCAATCCGGGACCAACCGACGCGCGGAAGCCCCAGGCCAGCGCCAGCAGCGTCAGGTCCTCGATCCCCCACAGCGGCGGATGCCACTCGGTGAAATGCTCCGGCGCGATGCGGATCAGATACTGGTCGTGCAGCACGCAGTAGAGAAAGACCTCCGCCCAGATCCCGAAGACGATGGTGTAGGTCACCGCGCGCTTTTCGTCCAGAAGGGGAGGCAGGCGCGGCAGCGTCATCGTGTCCGCTTCAGCTGGCACCTCGGCCGAGGAAAACGGCGGGAATCGTCCGGAGCAAAATCTTGATGTCCAGCCACAGGGACCAGTTGTCGATGTATTCGAGGTCCATGGCCACCCACTGCTCGAAGCTGGTGATCCGGTTCCTTCCGCCGACCTGCCATTCGCAGGTGATCCCCGGCTTCACGCTCAGGCGGCGGCGGTGTTCCGACTTCTCGAAAGCGCAGACCTCATAAAGCGGAAGCGGACGCGGTCCGACCAAGCTCATCTTCCCGCTCACCACGTTCAGCAACTGGGGGAGTTCGTCGATGCTCAGCCTGCGCAGGAAATTGCCGAAGGCGAAAATCCGCGGGTCGTGCCCCAGCTTGAAGACCGGTCCATCCATCTGGTTTCCGTGCTCGGCCTTGATCTTGTCGAGGAGAGCCTCCGCGTCGGGCACCATGGTGCGGAACTTCCACATGTAAAAGGGCTTGCCATAGCGGCCGGCCCGCTTTTGGCGGAAAAACACCGGTGCTCCCGGGCTGGTGACCTTGATCCCGACGTAGGCGATCACCCAGAACAGCGAAGTCAGCAGGATCAACAAGGCGGCACCCACGCGGTCGATCACATCCTTCAGGAACAGCTCCCAGGACAGCTCCGGGGTGGACCTCAGCACCAGCATCGGCTTGCGGCCGACCATGTCGAAGGTCGGCCGGGCAATCTGGGTGCGGATGAAGGAGGCCACGATCCATGCTTCCACACCCTGGAGTTCGCATGCCTCCACCCCTTCGGCCACTTTACCGAACTCGGTGTCCTTGGCGGCGAAAATCACCCGTTCGACGGACTCGTCCTTCAAGATGCCATACAGATCTTCAACCGGCCGGGCTGCCAGGTCGAAACGGGACACGACGTTCCACAGCCGGCTGACCTCGAGGTCCACGTCGGCGAGAAAGGCGTCGATTTCGTCATCCGATCCCGCGATGACGATCCTCTCCAGGGCGTCCGACCTCAGCTCCTGACCCTTCAGGTAGCTTTGGAGGGTCCGGTCCCGCACCATCAGTACGACGACCGTCAGGGCGCTGCCCATGCCGAGGATCAAGCGGCTGGCACCGCCGAGCCGGGCGAAGAGCGCCATCATCCCGATGACAAGAGCCATCAACAGCATGGCCTTGACCACCTGGGTGAATGCCTGGAAGCCCGTCTTGGTCCGGGGCCGCTGGTAAAAGCGGAAAAACTCGAGGGCCAGCGGAGTGAACGGCACCACGATATAGAGCACCCAGCTCATCTGCGAAAGGGTGATGTCGAAATCATCCCCCACCAACGCTTCGCGGATCGGCCCCCGGAACTGGGACGCCGACCAGAACGCCAGCCACACCAATCCCGCGTCCACAAGTTGCAGGACTTGGATCGAAAAGGCTTCTTTGCGTCCGACGGGCATGGGGAACAGCGGCGGGGGGAGGGAAAAGCAACGCGCTCACCAAATCAAGCATAAGTTCCACGTTCCAAAGCCGTAGATCGGCCCGATCAAGGGCAAATTCCGCCGACCCGCCCGGCTCCCGGTTCCACGGAAGCTAAACTAATTTGCAAATTGGCCGATCTTGAGGGTCATCCCAACCCGGAACGGCCTCGCACGATTTAACTTTGAACGGCAAAGCGATTGGGATAGTTCCCGAACATGATGAAGCCATGGATCACCCGTTCCCTTGCGACCGCTTGTCTTGGCAGCGCACTGGCACTCGGCGCCCGGACCAAATCCCTCCGTTCCGATGCCGGTTCCGGAGATTCCCTGAAGTCTCCGGACTTTCATCAGCTCCGGACATCCACGCCTTCGAAATCGGAGCACCGGCTTCCCGCCAAGGCGCGGGGCTTGATCAAAGACAAATCGCTCGCCACCCGGCTCCGCCGCGAAGGCGAGGTGACGGTCGGCGGGCAGGTTTATCGGCCCGGTCCCCCGCCCCGGAACTCGGGCACCACCTTGTCCAAGGCGATCGAGCAGGCCGGCGGCCCCACGCCGTTCGGATCCATGAAACGGGTCAAGCTTTGCCGCGGTGGGACGATCCGGGTTCTCGACGCCACCCGGCCGGAGCATCGCAGCGAGCCGCTGCTGCCCAATGACACGATCGAGGTCCCGCAAAAGGAGGTCTTCGGCAACTGAGGATCGGCCGCTCAAATAAGAGCAGGGTTTGCGCCGGGCAGCCTGCCTGCTAGATCCCGGTTCGATGCTTGAAGCCCGCCCTCGCTTGATCGACCTCGCGACCCGCCCGCTGGCCGGGAACCAGGCGGCGAGGGACCTGGCGCAGGGCGAGCTGATGGACCGCCTCGCCCACGCCCGGCCGGCCGATGTCGAAGACTCGCTGGGAGTGGCGACGCGGCGCTTGGAACGGAAATCCGCGCCGCCCGCCTGGCGGACCGCCCTCGGTTTCGCCGCCGCGCTGGCCCTGCTCGGCGCGATCCTCTCCCCGCTCCTGCGCGCCGCGTGGCAGGAAATGAAGGAACTCAATCCGCTCTACGGCTTCTTCAGCCCTCACTACTCGCACCTTGAATCGTGAGAGCAGCGGATCACCGCCGGATCCGGGTTCGGGGTCTTGGAAGCACGGCTCTACTCCGACATCCGCCAGCAGTTGCTGGAAGCGGTGAAGTGACGGCCGCTTCTCCTTTGGACTGCGGCAGCCCGCTGCCGCTCTGTTGCCACAGCCTGCTGTGGAGTCGGGACCGGATTCGTCAGCAGGCTTCCGCAGTCCAAGGGGCCGCCGGCCCGGCTACATGTCACCGTCATTTCTGGCGATCTCGTCGAATTTGAAGCTCGCGATCGTTTTCACCCACGCAGGTGTCACCGCCTTTTTGAAGGCAAGGGCGCTGCACCATTTCCAATCCGAACCCACCCTCACCAAGCCATGATGGACCGCGTTCTGATGGACGTAATGGAGTCGCGCCAAATAACTCGGTTGATGAGTCAGATGGGTCTCACGAAAATTCTGCCAGAGCCGGTTGCGTCCGAATTGATTCTCCCGCCGGTTGACTTCCTTCGTCGTCAGGCTGTGGAGCTTGCGGACCATCGCGGATAGCGAGCGGGCATCTTCATCCTCCCGCGGACTATGACCGATGAGGTGGTAGTGATTCGAAAGAATGCACCAGGCCTCGAGCGTCCAACCGAATTCCACTGCAAGGCCGAGCAGCGTCTCCTGAAACCAGTCCTTCATCTCATCATTGCCCAGCAGTGGCCGCTGCTCCGAAGTGCGGGCGGTGAGGAAATAGACCCCGGCGACCCCTAGGCGGTGAGGCGGGGCGTGGGGCCAGTCGCGGGAGCCTTTGGCGTCATCATCTTTCGCCGTCTCAACCGAGGATTGAGTCATCCGGTCGTGCTACCATTCGCCCAGAAGATGTTCAAGTGAATACCTCACGAGACTGAAACCTCCGGAGGCGAGTGCCCTCGGACTGCGGCAGCCCGCTGCCGCTCTGTTGCCACAGCCTGCTGTGGAGTCGGGCCCGGATTCGTCAGCAGGCTGACGAGGGAAAGCGGCAGCAGGCTGCCGCAGTCCAAGGGGCCGCCTTCACTTGAAATCCCGGCTTTCGACCCACGCATACCACTCCTTTTCCAACGCGGCATCGTCGGCATAGCCATAGCATGAAAGCAGGATCGACTTGTCGATCTTGCTGCCCCCCGCGGACTTTGCCACCAGATCCCGATACTTCACCCGCGCCGGCTCATCGCGGACCAGAAAGCTGGTCAACGCGAAGATGTAACCGGAAGTCTCCGGCGTGAGGTGGAGAATCTCGGCGCTGCAAACCTTCTCCAGGCTCACCCGCTGGTCCTTCTTGCACATCTTGTTGAGCACCTTCGCCCACGACTGGTCCGGCCCCAGCGTCTCGCCCTTCTTGATATCGGCCTTCTGGTCCTCGTAGTAGGCCTCGAAGTCGAGGTAGTGGACGCGGCACAACTTGAACATCTGGTGTTCGACGTAGTAGCCGAAGCCGGCGGTCATCCAGAACGGCAGGTTCATCCCGCGCGCCTGGCCTTGCATCAGCGTCGAGCCGGTCGAATGGACGAACAACGCCGTCATGTCGCGGTCGCCGCCGGCCGACTGGTCGGTCGCCCCCTTGCAGAGAACCACGTAGCGGTGCTGCGGGTCGGCATAGTTGGCGGTCTTCTTCACCACCTGGATGAAATTCTCGGTCCAGCCGTTCCGCCCGGCATCGACCTTCACCACCTCGTCGAAGTCGCCGCCATTTCCGAGCAGATACACGGTGAAGCGGAACGGCGCGTCGTCGGAAGCCTCGCCACCGCCGGGCATGCGGAACTCGTTTTTCTCGAAATCCTGCTTCATCCCCGGCAGCACCACTTCGCAGGTTTCCCAAACCTTCTCGGCATTGCGCGCCGCGGGATCCGCGCTGGTGGAGTCGATCCTCAGGGTGAAGTGGTCCGATTTCTTCTCCTTCCACTTTCCCGCCGGAAAATGAACGTGCTGCGCCTGAACGAGCGGACCGGCCAGCAGGATCAGGGCGAGAATTCTTCCAATTATCGGACGACGCTACCGCCCCGCCCCATCAGGGCAAGCTCAGGAAATCCCGGCTGCCGAAAACGAAAACGCCCGGCCGTGGGAGGCGGACGGGCGTTTGGGAAATCGATGCGCGGGATCTTCTCCGGCGATCAGGCTTCGGTGGCGGCCTCGGGAGCAGCTTCGGCCTTCGGCTTGCCGACGCGGCGGACAGCACCGAAACGCTTCTGGAACTTGTCGATGCGGCCCTCGGTGTCGATAAACTGCGCCTTGCCCGTGAAGAACGGGTGGGAGTCGGAGGTGATGCCGATCGAGATGATCGAGTGTTCCACGCCGTCGATGACTTCCTTCTTTTCGGAAGCCTTGGTCGAGCGCGTGACGAAGCGGGCACCGGTGGTCATGTCGACGAAGACGACCGGATTGTATTTGGGATGAAGCTCCTTTTTCATGACAGTAGAGGCCCCGGTCACGTTACCGACGCGGCGGGAGGGCGGAGAATGCACGGGAAAGCGTCCGTGTCAAGCGGCCGGAAGAAGGGCGAAGGCAGGTCGTGGACGGTCGATCGTCGAAAAAGCCAGCCCGCCGGATCAATCCCCCGTCCTCGTGAAAAATCCCTCCCCTTTCCACGTAGCCCTCGCCCCGCCCGCCCCGGGCATTGCCAAATCCGACCAATCCGCTTCACTCGCGCCCGATGAAACCTGCACTCCTGCTTTCCCTCCTCCCCGCCCTCGCCTTCGCCCACCCCGACCACGGCACCGAGCCGGGCAAGGACATCGACCAGCCGGTCCGCACCGGCAACGGTGCCTGGTCCTACGAAGCCGTCCCGCATTGGGGCGAGCTGCCCGACGGCAAAAACGTCGGCCCGACCCACGGCGGCGTGATCGTCGATCCCAAGACCGGCTTCATCTACGTCTCGACCGATGCCCCCCACGGCATCCTCGTCTACCAGCCTGACGGCAAGGTCCTCCCCGCCATCGCCCCGGAGTGCCAGGGCTTCCACGCCATGGCCGTGCGCGAGGAAAACGGCGCCACCATGATCTACGGCGCCCAGCTCGGCGGTCCGAATCCCCTGCGGATCTGCAAGATCGACACCACCGGCAAGGTCGTCCTTCAGATCTCCAAGGCCACCGCCGGTGACGTCAAGGGCGGCTGGAACGGCCTCACCGCCGTCACCGTCGCCCCGGACGGCAGCATCTTCTGCTCCATGGGCTACGGCTCGCAGCACATCCACAAGTTCGACGCCGCCGGCAAGCTGATCAAATCCTTCGGCGGCAAGGGCCAGGGCGACGGCCTCACCACTTGCTCCCACGGCATGGCCATCGACCCCCGCTTCGGCGAACCCCGCCTCCTCGTCTGCGACCGCGAAAGCCGCCGCCTCGTCCACTTCGACCTCGAAGGCAACTGGATCGGCGTCCACGCCACCAACCTCCGCCGCCCCTGCACCATCTCCATCCTCGGCGATGTCTGCGCTGTCGCCGAGCTCGAAGCCCGCGTGACCATCCTCGACAAATCGGGCACCCCCGTTTCCTTCCTCGGCGACAATCCGAACAAAGGCCAGTGGGCCGGCTTCGGCGTGCCGAAGGACCAGATGAAGCTCGGCATCTTCACCGCCCCGCACGGCCTCTCCTTCGACAAGGACGGCAATCTCTACGTTCAGGATTGGAACAAATCCGGCCGCGTCACCAAACTCAAGAAGCTCTAACCCGGCGGGGCACCCGCCCCGCCTTGGACTGCGGGCAGCCTGCTGCCGCTCTCCCTCGCCAGCCTGCTGGCGAATCCCACCCCGCCCGCGGCCCCCACCGGCCGCGGGCTTTTTCGTGCCCCCACCCGAAACCAACCCAACCCCGTCAATCCGGCCAATCCAGTCAGTCCGGTCACCTCCCCTATCCCCAGCCCACCCTAACATCTCATATCACTTAACTATTTTCCCCAAAATATGCCCCTTCCCTGCAAAATTTTGGGTAGTCAGGATTCCCGCCACGGCCTATCCACTACCTTGTCATCTACAGTTAGAGTATCCCCGTCAAAACGGGGCCCGTAGCCTCCTCCCCACCTCCGCCACCCATGAAAACCTGGAACTCCCGCCCGCGGGTCCTGCCCGCCATCGCGCTGCTCCTTGCCGCGCCCCTCCATCCCTCCTTCGGCCAAGTATTCCATCCGCCCGCCGAAGCCCCGGCCCCCGAAGCCACCGCCGACGCCGAACTCGAGTCCCTCGGCAAGGCCGCCGCCCGCTTCGTCGCCGCCTTCAATGCCAAGGACGCCGCCGCCATCGCCGGCCTCTTCCTCCCCTCCGGCGAAATCATCGGCCGCCACGGCGACGAAATCCGCGGCCGCGAGGACATCCAGGCTTTCTACACCGACCTCTTTGCCGGCGAAACCGTCCCGCAGATCGCCCTCGAAGCCTCGTCCGTCCGCCTCGTGACCCCCGGCGTCGCGATCGAGGACGGTGTCGTCCACCTCACCACCTCCGAAAACGAGCCGGTCAAATCCGTCAGCTACTCGGTCACCCAGGTCAAACAGCCCGACGGCTCCTGGCTCATCGCCAGCTCGCGCGACCACCTCGAAGTCACCCCGCCCTCCGAACACCTCAAGCCCCTCGTCTGGCTCGCCGGCGAATGGACCTACGAAGGCGACGACGGCGTCCGCATGCAGCTCGCCATCGACCTCGACAACAGCGGCAATTTCCTCATCGGCGAAGCCGTCGCCATCACCCCCGAAGGCGACCTCCAGACCACCAGCCTGCGCATCGGCTGGAACCCCGCCACCTCATCGGTCTTCTGGTGGACCTTCGACAGCGACGGCGGCAATGCTTCCGGCCAATGGACCCGCAGCGGCAACGGCTGGCTCGTCCGCACCAGCGGCATCACCGCCGACGGGGAAACGAACGCCGCCACCCAGAAGATCACCATGGACGGCGGCGACACCATCGTCTGGGCCACCACCGACCGCGTCCGCGCCGGCGAGACCCAGCCGGATGCCACCCTCCGCTTCGTCCGCCGCGCCCCGGACCCCGACCCGCAGCCGCTCGCCGACGCCCCTCCCGCCCCGGAACCCGGCAACGGCCCCGCCGTGGAGCCTGAAAAACCCGCGGAACAGTAATCCCGAACCTCCCAACCTTCTCCAGAGATGAAAACCAAAGCGTCTTGGATCGTCACGGTCCTCTTCCTTTCCTTCTTCACCTACGACCTTGAAGCCCGCGGCGGCGGGGGAGGTGGCGGTGGTGCATCCCGCGGCGGTGCCCGGGCCGGCGGCGGCGCGAGCCGCAGCCCAATGACTGGCTCGAAAATGAGCCGGCCCACCACGAAGCCTTCCTACAGCAAGCCTTCCTACAGCAAGCCGACCACCAGGCCGGCGACGAAACCAGCTACAAGGCCGGCGACGAAACCAGCCACCAGGCCATCGACGAAACCAGCCTCGAAGCCATCCACAAAGCCGG
>Ga0247843_1000910_pt1 | contig 65599 bp, 47 predicted proteins | sample LaCruzMarch2017__FD_192420 | JGI IMG/M metagenome (GOLD analysis project Ga0247843, IMG submission 192420) | Freshwater microbial communities from meromictic Lake La Cruz, Castile-La Mancha, Spain - LaCruzMarch2017_8m | ecosystem: Environmental > Aquatic > Freshwater > Lake | place: Spain...
AGCATCTGCAGATGCTTGTTTGAGGCTCCACGAACTGCGAAGCCGCATCGCAAACGCAAGAAAAGGAAGCACCATAAGCCCCCAAAACAATATGTGTTCTGGTTGCTTAACTAAGCGGCTATGTCCTCGGTGGTTCCCCCTTTCAAGGGGAACCCTTCTGAAACCCAAATCCGCACGTTTCCGCCTCATCCTAATCCTTCTCCCGAGGGAGAAGGACTTTCGGAGTCAGAAAGTGTCCAGTGCTAAAAATAACCCCCTGCTCGGTGGTTCCCCCTTTCAAGGGGAACCCGTGTGAATCCCAAATCCGCTAATCCGGGCTAGGTGTGGCCGCCGGACTCCGGGTGCATGCGCGAAAGGATCGACCAGTAGAGCGTGGTCACGTCGGCCTCCCACTCGGGTTGCCACGCCTCCGGTTTGGCCGCGCGCAGGGTTTCCATCAGCGCGGTGAGGGCGTCCACATACAGCGATTCGGTCACGCCGTACTCCAGATGCCGCCGCCCGAGCGCGAACAACTCGCCTTCCAGGCTCGGACGGTCCGCCTCGCTGATAAGTACGGCAAGGGTGGCCGAAAACTTATCCGCCTGCGCCGCCGGACCCGTCTGAAACATCGCCCGGGCATCGGGCCTAAGCGCGAAAAACCGCCGGTAAAAATCTGCCGCCCACTCCGGCGACACCACTTCACGCAAGTAAGACACAAGTTCCATTACACTAATCCCGCAAGTTCCACGAAGCCCAAAATGGGTTCCGGAATCCGGAATCCATCCGCCGTTCGCTCCACAAAACCAAAATCCAGCATGACTTCCAGCGCTTCCACCCCGGGGCACGCCCAGGTTTCTTCTACGATGCTGGCAGAAAACGGGCTCTCAAGTTGGGCAAATTTGGGAAAGAACCCGCGCGCATCCGGCGGAAGGTGGTCCAGGTTCCACCGCATTGCAAGCTCAAACGACCGATGACGCTCCGGCTCGACCTCGCGCCGGTCGGCCAGGAGCCCATAAAAGCCCTGCGGGCGCCGCAACAGGTCCTCCGCCGGATAAACCGCCGCGCGCCGTCCGGCCAAGAGAATGGGCAGCGGCCATCCCTCCAGCTGCTTCACCAGGTTGGCGATGCCGTCCATCCCGTCGGCGGGCTGGCCGGCCGCCTGCGCCGAATCCAGATAGAGCCGAACGCTGGGGAATGCGGCCAAGTCGGCCTGGGCCCCCGCGCGCGGAACCGGAAGCGGATGGAGCCGGACGATCTTCTCGCCGGGAATGCCAAGCGGCCGAACCCCGGCACACAGCAATGGCCGCCCCGAACCAACGCCAAGGTAAGCCCGAACGGCGTCGGCGGTTGGGTTGTCGATGGTTTGCGGCGGCGAAGGCTGCAACCGGCGAACGACTTCGGCCAAGAGCACGGACTTGCCGAAGCCGGTCGGCGCCACGACGTGCACGAAGCTATCGCCGACGCGGGTCTGGTTCGCCAGCAGATCGCAAATGAACCGAACCTCGAACTCTCGGCCCACCAGCCGCCCCGTGTCCGTCACCGGGTCGGGCAATTCCACGGAGTTCGCCATATCGGCAAGTTGCTTGCGTTGGGCTAAAGCCCATTCGTCGCGCAAACCTTCGCAAAACGGTGCCACCGAAAGTTCCAGGGCGCGCTGATGCCGCTCAAACCTCTCACGCGGGTTCGGGGCGAGCTCCGCCGAACGTACCAGTTGCAGAAAGTCATCCACGTCGACGTGGACCGCGTCCGCATCTAGCCCCACAAAGGTTCGGTCGGCGATGAGCACGTGGGAAAACTCGCCCAGCACCCGCCGCAACCGGGAAAGCTCCTGCCGGAAACGAACCCGCGCATCTTCCAGGTCGTCCTCGGGCCATAGGTCCAAAGCCAGCGAATCGCGCAAAACTCGCTTGTTGCTCGCCCGGGCAAGGCGCGCCAAGATCAGGGCGGATCGCTGCGTTGGGAAGGCGCTGATGGTCTGGTCGGCGATCGCCAATCGCAGCCGACCGAACAAAAACAGCAAAACCTTCATGCCCGCGTCGAGTTTGTCACATGTTTGTCACGGAAGGGGCCCAAAAGTGTCACGCGCGAGCCCCTGCGGTGTAACGGAAGCGATCTTCAATGAATCCCGTGGAGCACAGGGCTCCCATAGGAAAACATGAAAACGTTCAAGTTCGTCGCCCCGATCATCGCGATCGCTGCCATCGCCCCGGCATTCGCCGCCTATAGCGCTTCGGCAAAGCATGCCAAAACCACCGAGCCGGAGCATTTGACTTTGGCAATAGAGTTGGTGCAAGGCATTTTAAACCAGGCGGCGGCCAACAAATTCAAGGATGCAAATGGAGTTTCGACGAACCGCTACGGCGGAGAATACGGCAAGTACTACATCACTTTTGCGGACGCCGATGTTCCGAATTCGACGTACTCGAACTACACGCGTTGCGCGCCGTTCCTAACGCAACTGTTCAAGGAAGCCTACAACTGGACGCCGCCGGCGGCAATGGGCAACAGCCCAGACCCGAAGAAGTACCACAACGCGATCTCTAAGTCAATCAACGGCTTCACGTTTCGGGCGGACTTCAGCCAGTGGGCACCGGGCGACATTCTGGCCAGCCCGTACTACGACACGACGAAGAGCATCGGCCACGTGATGTTGCTGCTCAGCGCCGAGGAGATTACAAACGACCCGGCGACCAAAACGAAGGAGTACCACGCTTGGGTTCTGGACTCTAGCGGCGACCTGCACAGCTCGGACACCCGAGCGCTGTACGCCAGCCTGAACCAAGGCGGCGTTGGTATGGGCCAGATCCGAATCAAGACCGTCAACAACGTCATCAGCCAGTGGGCTTGGAACAAGACGACGACCTACTACACGGCCGAAGGTCGCCCGATGACGATCGGAACGATCAACCAGTAAGGTTGCCGAATGCCCCGGCCGATAATGGCCGGGGAATCCGTTACTTGCTTGCCGATACGGCTTGCCAGGCCAAGCGCTGCAACTGCGCCGCCTGATCCTTCGGAAGGTTCGTGACCGGTGCCCCGCCCCAGATCCCTTTGGTGAGGCCCGACGCGCCGACCGGCGACTCGCCATAGATCGAGGCGTACATCATGCAAGCGATGTAGTAGTTGCCGGTGCTCTTTAGGTGAATGTTGTCCGACATCACGGCGCGGATGTTCTTGCCGATCGAGGGAAGCTTCCCGGCTTCCAATTCGTCATAGAGCAATCCCATTGCGGTGTGGCCAGGGGCCAGGGTGATCGCCGGCCCCTTTGTCGATCGTGGGTCGCGGGTGGCGTCCGCCGCGACCTGGGCAAACAGTTTGCCGTCGGCTTCGGTGCGTCGCCGCCAGGTCGGAAGGTCCGGTACGTCCTTCCACCAGTCATCCTGCTTGATGCCGACCCAGGTCGAATAGAGCATCACACGGGCTTTAGGGTTGAACTTCAGCGCGTGGTTCCGCCATCGGATCACGTTACCAACGGAGTCTTCCCATTTGATGCACTCGGCGATGGCGACGCGCTCGGTGAGAATGACCGCGTCGAATGGCGGTTTCGAGCGTGCGATTTCGGCCTTCAGGTCGCCGTACAGATTTTCCGGATGCTTCTCTGCGTTTTGGCTTTCTCTCCAGTTGAGGCTGAGGGGCGAGCCGTTGATGATCTGTTCGTAGACCACCAGGGACTTGCCCTTACTCTCCGCGATGCCACGCAGAATCTGCGGGATGTCGTGGTTCACCAAGGAGTGGCCCACCAGCCCAACTTTTAGCGGAGCGGGAGGAGCCAACACGATCGAGACGAGCAACGAAGCAAAGACCATGCTAAATCGACGGTCGGACGGGTGGCTGCGTTACCTTCCCGGCCGACCAACTAGAAGGATTTTTCCGGGCTGGCCTCCTTTTCGAACCAGGTGTATAGGGCCGGCAACACTAAGAGCGTGAGCAACGTCGCTGAGACGATTCCGCCGATGACGACGGTTGCCAACGGCCGCTGAACCTCCGCACCGATTCCGGTGTTGAGCGCCATCGGGATAAACCCAAGGGCCGCCACCAACGCCGTCATCAAGACGGGCCGAAGCCGTTGGAACGCGCCTTCACGCACCGCCTCCGTAATCGGCTTCCCTTCGGCGCGGAGCCGATTGATGCCCGAAACCATCACGACGCCGTTCAGCACCGCCACCCCGGAAAGGGCGATGAAGCCGACGCCAGCCGTGATGCTAAAGGGCATTCCGCGCAAGAACAGCGCGATGATCCCGCCGGTGATCGCAAGCGGAACACCGGTGAAGATCAAGATCGCCTGCTTTAGCGAGCCGAACGTTGTGAAGAGCAGCAAGAAGATCAGCGATAGCGCCAACGGCACGACCACCGCAAGGCGCGCCGACGCTTTTTGCAGATTTTCGAACTGCCCGCCCCATGTGATGTAGTAGCCCTCTTTCAGCTGGACCTGCTCTTTGATGGCTTGTTGTGCCTGCGAGACGAACGTCCCGAGGTCGCTTCCGCGAACGTTGAGCTGCACCACCACCCGGCGCTTGCCCATTTCGCGAGAGATTTGCGCCGGAGCGGTCACCATTTCAACCTTCGCCAAGTCGGAAAGCGGCAACGATCCGCCGTCCGGGGTCGGAATGGAGATCGACTTCAACGCTTCCGCGTCGTTCCGCACCGCATCCGGTAGCTTCACCGTGAGGGCAAAGCGGCGATCCCCTTCGATGATTTGGCCCACGGCTTCGCCGCCCAACGCAACTTTGATGACCTCCTGGATGTCATCCACGTTCACGCCAACGCGCGAAATCGCGTCGCGGTCGATCCCGATTTGGAGCACGGGAACCTCGTCGACTTGCTCGACTTCCACATCCTGCGCGCCCGGCAGTTCCCGCACCATCGCCGCAATCTGATCGGCTTGCGCCTTTAGTTCGCGAAGGTCCTCACCAAACACCTTGATGCCGACATCTGCCTTCACACCCGATACAAGCTCCGCAAACCGCATCTGAATCGGCTGCGAGAAGTTGTATCCCTGGCCCGGTACTTCGTTCACCTTCGCGGTGAGCTCCTCCACCAGCTTCTCCTTGGTGAGTCCCGGCCGCCACTGCTCGCGCGGCTTCAGCATCAAGAACGAGTCCGTAAGGCTAAGCGGCATCGGGTCGGTGGCAACCTCGGGGGTTCCGCTTCGCGAGAAAACGGTCGTCACCTCGGGGACTTCCCGCACTTTCTTCTCGAAAGCCGTCACTAGCTTCAGCGTTTCTTCGGCGTCTACGGTCCGAACGCGCACCGGCTGGATCACCAGGGAACCTTCGTCGAGCTGAGGAACGAATTCCGATCCAAGCCGCGTGAACAAACCGCCTGCCAAGGCAAGCAGCGCGACCGCCACCCCGACGACCACCGCGCGCCGCCGCAGCGCAAAGCTAAGGACCTTTTGGTAGGCGCGGCCCAAAAACTCCATGATCGGATTTCGGCCTTCCTTTGTGTCTCCGGAAAGAAACTTACTCGCAAGAACCGGAACTAAGGTCATCGTTAGCACCAACGCCCCAATGAGCGCGAACACGACCGTGAAGGCCATCGGCCGGAACATCTTTCCTTCCGTGCCTTCTAGCGCAAGAATTGGGAGATAAACAACGGTAATGATCGTCACCGCGAACGCGGTTGGCTTCGCCACCTCGCGGCAGGACTCCCAAACTGACTTCCGAACCTCGCTGCGGTCGAGCGTGCTTCCCTTATGCTCGCGCGCCTCGGCAAGTCGCCGAACCGCGTTCTCCACCATCACGACCGCGCCGTCCACGATCAGGCCAAAGTCGATGGCCCCCAGGCTCATCAGGTTCCCCGAGATGCCAAACCGGTTCATTCCGATGATGGCGAACAGCATGGAAAGCGGAATCGCCAGCGCGACGATGATCGCCCCCCGCCAGTTCCCCAGCAGCAGAAGCAGCACGGCGACAACAAGAATTCCGCCTTCGATCAGGCTCTTCTCGACGGTATGCACCGCTTCTTCCACTAGGTCCGACCGGTTGTAGACCGTCGTGAGGGAGACGTCCTTAGGCAGCTGTTCGCGAATCTCGCGAACACGCGCATCGACCGCGTCCGCCACCTTGCGACCGTTCGCACCCTTCAGCATCATGACGGTCACGAGCATCGCCTCTTTGCCGTCCTTCGTACTGATTCCCGTGAGCACCGGAATGCCGAACTGCACTTTCGCTACGTCTCGAACCAGAACCGGGACGCCCGCTTCGGCCTTGAGCACGACCTTCTCGACATCCTCGACCGTTGTCGCCAGGCCGACGCTTCGAATCAGAACGCGTTCGCCGTTCCGTTCCAAAACGCCGCCGCCGGCGTTCTGGTTGTTTTTCTGTAGAGCCGCGACCACGTCAGCCACGGAGAGTCCACGCGCTTGGAGCGCGCGCGGATCGACGATGACCTGATACTGCTTGACGGAGCCATCTGCCACGTTGACTTCGGCTACCCCCGGGACGGTGCGAACCTGCGGCGCAAGTGTCCAGTCTTGCAGCGTGCGCAACTCCATTGGGCTGCGCGTCTCGCTTTCGATCGTATACATGTAGATGTCGCCGAGCCCCGTCGAGACCGGGCCCATTTGCGGCGCCTCGATGCCGTCGGGAAGCGACTCCTTCACCGTGGCGAGCCTTTCGTTAACCAACGTCCTCGCGAAGTAGGTGTCAACGTCATCGCGAAACGTCACCGTAACCTGCGAAAGGCCGTATTGGCTCAGACTACGCACATGCTCGACGCCAGGAATTCCTCCCATCGCGGTTTCGATGGTGAACGTCACCAGCTTCTCCACCTCTTCCGGGCTCATTCCGCCGGTTTCGGTGTTGATAGCAACCTGGTTGGTCGTGATGTCCGGCACCGCGTCTAGCGTGAGTTGCTGCCACGAGGCCAGGCCCACTCCCACCAGTAGCAAAGTAGCTACGACAACTAGGAACCGCTGGGTGAGGCTGAAATGCAGGATTTTGTCAAGCATCAGTGCTCGTGCCCCTTCAGGTCGGCCTTCTTCTGCTCGCTCAGCAGTACGAATCCGCCCTCGGAAACCACGGTGTCGCCGGACTTGATTCCGCTTTGGATCGCCACGAACTCGCCTTCCGCCTCACCCAATACGACTTCAGCCTTTTCGAACTCGTCCGCCGTTTTGACGAAGACGAAGGACTTCCCGTCTTCGGTGACGATCGCCGTCTTTGGCACAACGACGGCACGAACTGCGGCGCCGACTCCGATGCGCACCGTCGCGAACATATCCGGCTTCAGGCGTCCGCCCGCCGACGGAATAAGGCACTGCGTCGGGATCGACCGCGTCTTCGGGTCGATTCGAGAGCCGACAACTTGAACGATTCCGGAGAACGTTTGCCCAGGCAGCGATGCCACCGTGACCTCGACCGCCATCCCTTTTTGAACCTTTGCGAACTCCTTCTCGGGCACGTTGGCGGTAACCCAAACCGAGTTCAAGTCCTCTACTTCCAACAGCGCCTGGGTGCGGTCCACCGCCTGGCCGGGCGTTACGTCGATGTGCGTAATCGTGCCCGAGATTGGCGCGACCAGCATGACTTGGCCGCGCGATCCTCCTCCGGTTCCAGCAGTCGAACGATACACCGATTGCGCATTAAGAACCGACCTCTTTGCGCTGAGCACGGCAGTCTGAGCTGACCGCAGGCGAAGCCGCGACCGCTCCAGTTCCAGCTGCGCCGATCGCACCTCGGCGTCAGCGGTCTGCAATTCCTTGGCGTTCAGCAGTCCGCGGCCCGCGATATTCTTCTCGCGCTCGTAGGTGGCCTTGGCGTTTTCGATCTTTGCCTTCGCCCGATCCAGCCGAATCTGATCCTGTTGAAGCTCCAAGCGAGCCGCTTCCAGTTCCGATTTCGACACGATGCCTTCGCGGAAAAGGTTCTCCAGCCGTCGCAGTTGGTCGGCATGGCTCGCCTGCTCCTTTTGAACGCTGAGCAGTTCGCTTTGCGCGTCGTTCAGCTCGCTTTGGGCCTGCTGCACCGGGGCTTGGCTGAACGCTCCTGCTCGGACCAGTTCCTTTTGTCGACGCAAGACTTCTCCTGCCGAGCGAACCTTTGCCATTGCGAGCGCAATCTCGGAACTGGCCTGGCTGACGTCGGCGACGGCGGCATCACGCAACCTTTGGGCATCCTCAATTCGCGACCATTCGGCCGCAAGCTCGGGAGATTCGATGACCGCCAGAACTTGGCCCTGCTTCACCGATTCGCCCAACTTAGCATCGAGCCTGACCAGCCGGCCGCCGATTGGTGGTGTCACCACCGCCTTGCCCGTCGTGGTGCTGGTTACGGTTCCCGGCAAGATCAATGAGGACTGGATATCACGCGTTCGGGCGACAACGGTCTTTACTCCCGCAATTTTTTGCGCCTCGGTCGAGAGGGTCACATGGCTATCCGTGTGCTCTTCTTCGTGCACGTGCTCATCCGCCACCGGCTTCGCAACCGGCTTGGCCGCCGGGTCATTACAGCCGAAGAGAAACAAGCCAATTGCCAGAATCCAAGTAACGCGCTTCATTTCAACTCCTCCTTCAAAACCCCGTACGCCCGGTACCGGGCGATCACCGTTTGGGCGAGCTGCAACCTCGCATCGACCAGTTCTTGTTCCACCTCGCGGAGGGCGCGGCTCGCATCTAAAACCTCCATTTGTGTTCCAAAGCCCTCGGAGTAGCCTCGCTGCGACTTCTCAGCCAGGTCCCGCGCCGAGGTTAGAATTGCCTGGTAGCTCTGCACCCGTCGCTCCTGAGCCGCCAACAACAGCTCTGCGGCACGCACCTCCGCCTTCGCACGAGCCGTAGCGTCTTCAAGCCGTCGCCTTGCGGCATCTGCCCGGAGGCGTGCGGAAGCGCGCTCGTTTTTGGAGCGGCCATTGTCCGAAATCGCCCAGGTCAGCTGGATGCGTCCGGCAAAATAGCCGCGTTCGTTATTCCAGGGCGACCGAAGAAGCTGGACGTTCAGCTCGGGACGATTCGAAACTTTTGCCAGACCCGCCTCGGCTTCCGCGACATCCACTTCGGCTGCGGCCAGCATCACTTCGGGACGACCATCAACCGAAAGGCCCTGAACACCGACGAAGACGGTGTCCGTCGGGACTTCAAGCTCCGTCTCGTCGATGCCCAAGGCGCCGCCGAGCGTGGCAAGTGCTGCTCTGCCCTCCGACTCGGCGGAGTCGGCGAACTGCTTCGCTCGCTCTACTTCGATTGAGGCGCGAGTGAGTTGCGTTTCGGCCACTTTGCCCTCGTCGAACCGCCTTTTGGTGGCGGTAAAGAGGCCTTCGGCAATCTTCAGAAGTCCGTCGGCGACAGCCTTTTTCTGCCGGGCGGCGACCGACCTATAGAACGCATCCAGAACTTCGTTTTGGACACCGAGGGCTACCTCCCGGTACTCAGCGAGTGCGACGCGAACCCCGGCAGAACCAACGGCCCGGTTTGCCGCGCGACGACCAAAGAGGTCGAGCGGCTGAGAAAGTTGGAGATCCTGGTCGGTGGAGCCAAGCTCGCTGCGAGTGGAACCGCCCAGGGAGAAGATCAACGGCTCAGCGGCGGATTGCGCCTTTGCCGCCGTTTCCGCCTGAGTGACGAGGAGTTTTGCTGACGTCAGCACCGCCCGGTTCTTTGAGGCAAGGCTCAGCGCATCACAGTCGCTAAGCAGCTTTTGACAGTGGCCAACGGACGCGGCCAAGACGAGAGAGAAGATGAAAGGAATTTTCAAAACGTGCTCCAACGCGGTTTAGGGCTGGAGCAAGCGTTGACGGCCTAGGTGACAGGCGCGAACTTGCTTCCAGCGGATGGCAGGGGAAGCAAGCGAAACGGCGGCGCACGGGAGGCGCAGATGCCGGGCGGACCGGTCGGCGGGGCCGACTCTTGATACACCGGAACGGAAAACTCGATCAATCGAGCCGGGAGGAGAAGCTCGAAAACGGTCGGCAGGGCCAGAACCACCTCTGCCGAGAACGACGACGCCAAAGCGAGGTCTTGCTGCGACTCGTCGTCGCACGCCCGAATCTCGCAGCAGTCGTGACAGTCGTTGTGCTCGGAACCGTCTTCAAGCTGAGTCGGAAGATCGGAAAGTTCCGGGCACGTGAAGCAGGTTCGGCCGTCCCGGAATTGGTAGCTCGGCTCGCACAGATGAAACTGCCCAAGAACGATCAACCAAGCCAGAAGCAGGTGGACCCACCTCACAAACGAGACTGTACCTTGTCTGGCAAATCGGTTAAGCTCTGGCCGCAATGATGCAGGACTGGTTTCCCGACGCTAAGCTAGGCATTTTCATCCACTACGGCATTTACGCCGTGAACGGCATCGCCGAGAGTTGGTCATTTTTTGGCGGCCACATCAGCCACGCCGACTACATGAAGCAGCTGGACGGTTTCACCGCTGAGAAGTATGACCCCGAGGAGTGGTGCGACCTGTTCGTTCGGGCCGGTGCCAAGTACGCGGTTCTAACTACGAAGCACCACGACGGGGTGGCGCTGTGGGACACCGAGGCGAACGACCTGAGCGTCGTGCAGAAGACCCCCGCCGGCCGGGACCTCATCACCCCGTATGTGGAAGCCTGCCGCAAGTACGGCCTCAAAGTTGGCTTCTACTATTCGCACCTCGACTGGACCCACCCCGACTACGCCACGATTCGCCCCAAGAAGCACTCGGTTGAGATGCCCGACCCGGATGGTTATGGCAAGCACGGATTTTCGTTCCCGCCGCGCGGCGAGGAAGACGAGGGCCGCTGGGCAAACTTCATCAAGTTTCATCGCGCCCAGCTAGAGGAGCTCTCGACCCAGTTCGGCCAGATCGACATCTACTGGTTCGATGGCGAATGGGAGCGCGACCCGGAGCAGTTCGACATGGCCGGGCTTCGCGAGCAGCTAACCGCCTGGCAACCGAAGGCAATTTTCAACAGCCGCCTCCTCGACCACGGCGACTATGCCACGCCCGAGCAGGGCATTCCCATCAACCCGCCGGAAGGGCCGTGGGAGTTCTGCGTCACCATCAACGACTCGTGGGGCTATCAAACCCACGACAACAACCACAAGTCGGTTCGGCAGATCGTCCGGATGTTCGCCGAGACGATCGGCATGGGCGGAAACATGCTCCTCGACGTCGGCCCATACGCGGACGGCTCGCTTCAGCCGGAGCAGGTGAAGCGACTCGAGGGCCTCGGCGACTGGATCGGCCGACACAAAGAAGCCATCTACGGAACCGTTGCCGGTCTGCCGCTGGGCTTGTTCTACGGCGCGTCCACGTTCAGCAAAGACCACAAAACGCTGTACCTGTTCTTCTTCGATCGACCGTTCGACGAGATCGCGGTGAAGGGGCTCCAGAGCCCGGTGAAGCGCGTGACCGTGCTTTCGAATGGGCGCGAGCTCGAGCATCGTCGCATCGGTGGCCTTGGCCACACGCCCGGCGTCGAGTGGATCACGATTCCCGAGGAGATCATCGACGACAACGCGACCGTCATCAAGTTGGAGTTTGACGAGCCGGCGAAGGTGTACACCGGAACCGGTCGCGGCTAACCCTCAACCAAAAGCGCGAGCCGCCGCACCGCATCGTCGTTGCGGCCGGCTCGCCGTTGAAGCTCCAAGAGGCGGCGTGAAAGTGGAAGATATGCATCTTCCATCGCGTTCGTGAGAGATAGCCGAGCCTGGAGGATTTTCGTCTCTTGCCCCCACTGCCCGGTTCGCTGGGCGTCGCCGTGGGCGGCCTCCAGGAGCGTTCGCGCGATATCTCGATCGTCAGAGGTCAAGAACGCAAATGTTGCATTGCCTTCCATCTGGGCGATCTCGTAACCAAGTTCAATCTCGCTCATTTTAGGTTTAGATCTGGTTCCGGCCGGTCTCCGTAAAAGACGATGATGTCCACGCGGCCAGCTGCTCCCCGGACTCCGGCGGACGCACGACTGTAAAGCTCGGCCTTTCCATAGTCTATGGCGAAGCGGGGATCAATTTTCCCGTCCGATTTGGCTTCTTCTTTGGTTCGCGCGATGGCGCCTTGCGCAACAAAGAAGTCGTAAACCGCCTGAGCTCGCCGCACTGAGACCTCGCGGCTGCTCATCCCGCTTGCCTCGCCGGGTTCGGTGATTCCGTGAAAGTACACGTAGGTCGCCTGGCGTTCCACCATCGCCTTTTGGATTACTTTTGCGAGTTGAGCAAGCGTTCTGCGGGAGTCTGGCCTCAGGCGGAGCCCGCCCCTCTCGAACAGCCCCGGCACCTCGATACGTTGGTAGGAGCCGTTCGTCCAGACCCGGAGTAGTAGCGTTCTATCCGGAAGTCGTATCTCAATGTTCCGCTTTTTGTCGTATTCGTTATCTCTCTGGTTGATCGGATTCGGCTTGAGCTCTGCCTTGGAACCGTCTTTGAGAACTGCCACGATGCCGTCCTTCACGATCGTTTGCCGCTCGTCGCGATTCATATCGGCAAGACTTTTGCTGAGCGCGATGCTGCAAATCGCAAAAATAAAGGAAAGCGCAATCGTCACGTCGGCAAAAGCCACGAACGGGTTGGGGGCAAGACGAGTACGGGAGCGACGTGCCATCTCGAAGTTACGGCTTCCCCAGTAGCTTCTTCCAGATCGGCCGCTCCATACGGGCCGTTACCTGCTCCAAGCTTTCGTTTGCGCTGGCCGCTTCCTGCTTCGCTTGTTCGACGCTCTTCCGAAGGTCGGCAAACTCCGATTCGATTCTTCCCAGCGACAAGCGGATCGAAGCCTCGGCGGTTTCCAAGTCCGCCCTTGCGGCGGCAATCTGGTTGGCATCGCGGTACTGCAATTCTTTGGTCTCGGTAACGGCACCGTTCAAGTCACGCATGAGGGCGGCGGCCGGCACACTGAGCGGCATTGCATGGAGCATCTCAGAGTATTGGCTGAGCAGACTGCGAAGTCGTCCCAGCTCATCGGCAAAGCTTCCCACGACACCCCGCAACTCGACCGTTTGCTGTTGCATCGACGCTTCAAGCCGGGCATCACTAGCGACGAGCGAATCACGGACGCCCTGCGAAACGCCTTCGCTGGCCCCGACGAAGCTGTTGATGCTCGCTTCTGCCTTGACGACGGCAAGTGAGAAACCCGCCGAATTCTTCAGGAGTGGCTCAAGGCCCTCGATGGCTTTCACCTGCTTTTCCAGCCAAGTGTCCATCGAGGTCGCCGTGTTGTGGATCGGCTTCACAACGATACGCAGTTTCTCGGTCGCGTCCCTCAGCTGGCCCATGACCTCTTGCATTTGGCCCGCATTCGAATTGATCGTAGATGCCGCAAGCTCGAACTTGCCGATGAGCGCGAGTAGGGCTTCGTTCGTCGCCTTCACACGAACAAACGCTTCTTCAGTGGTATGGGCGGTCCTGCGAAGCTCAGTGATACCGTTGGCGAAAACGGTGGCCACCTTGCCAATCTCAAAGGCGAGGGCCTCGCGCATCCCGCGCACAATCGAATCCGCAAGCGCGTTCCCGGTTGCGGTCGCAAGCGATGGCATCACTTCCTCGGCCAGGTACCGCTCCAGCTCTCGCTCAAAACCTTCTAGTTTCTCGTCAAACCGATTCAGCTGCCAGCTGAGCTGTAGCGTCACCAGCACCCCAAACAGAGCCGAGACAAACGCACTTCCAAAGCCACCAACAATGACGAGGATCTGGGTTTTCAGGGTCTCCGTGTCGCTCCCGAGATTGCGAAAGCCGGTCACCGCAAGCGTCAGTCCGAGAAGTGTTCCTGCCAAGCCAAGATACACCGCCGAGGCGGCCACGGAACGAGTGAACGCCGCACCCGCGCCAAACTCATCCACCACCTGACCGGCGACTTGGTTGGCCACCCCACTTGAGGCGCCGCCGGCGATCCGTTTTTGCAGGCTTTCACGCGCACGAACGATCCATGCGGCCCCCAGCTCGGCGAAGAGATCCTTGCCTCCACTGGCAGGAATAGCCCTTGAGGAAGCGCGCAAAGTCAGCCACGCCGCAACCCAGACCGCCGCGAGAAGAAAAGCGAAGGCAACGGTGACGAATCCCTTCGCGTCACTCGGCAAAAAGAGTCCATAAACACCGGCGCCCGCCACCGTCCCAACGACGACGGCGGGCAGAAGGGCAGACGGCTTCATGAATTAGCCAAAGTTACCTTCTGGTGCGACAACCGGTCCTGCGTTCGGGACCACTGCCGGCGCCGCAACCGCAGCTCCGCGAAGGGCCGCGATCTCGTAGTAGCCCGGCATGAGGAGCGAATAGCCGCAGTTCGGACAGGTCTCGGGCAGCGGTAGCTGGTTCCCCGCTGGTCGCAAAAGCCTCTTGCATGAATCGGTCGGGCAGTAGTAACCCGCCGGTTTTTGTTGGCCGTTGAAGTCCAGGCCCGCCGCACCTGCCGCGCGGAAGTACTCCTCCGGCGTTTGGTGATAGTCCGTGATGTACGTGACGCAGTAGTCGCGGAACGCATCCTGATTCGTCCGAATCAGCTTGACGAGGGCGTCTCGCACGAAGTTCCTTGGAATCAGCTGCACCGCTTGGTTGCCCGCCTGCACCGGCACATATCGGTACCGAAGGCTAGTATAGAGCACGGTGTGCTGGCGAATCATCCGGTCCAGTTCGATCAGCAGCTTGGCGCGGTTCACCGCATTGGCCGCCTGGCCGAACTGCTGCCGCAGATAGATTCGGTAAATTCCGTTATCGAACGTTGCAATCTTGTAGCCAGCCATTTCGATTTCCTCCGGCAGCCGAATTGGCGTCTGCCCTGGAATCGATAGGAAGTACGGTTCGTCGACCGCGTGATGGTTCTGGATGACTCCCGTTGCCAAACCGAAGAGGAACAAGCTCATCGACTCATCCAAATCGTGGTGGAGCGGCTGCCCGTCCAGCGTGCGCCAAACGACGTCGGTTCGCGATTCCAGCCGTCCTTGGTTCATCCCTTCGGCCTGCGCGTGGAAGGCGGCGAAGGCGTCGATGCCTACGATATCGCCCGCCGCGAAGGTCGTTCGTCCTTGAAGAATGAGCAGTTTCGTGGGGTCCTGTGTAGGCACGATGTTGTTCGCCGGATCGATGAGGTCCTGCAGAGCTTCCCGAGTCTGAACGTACGGGAACACTTCCGCCTTTCCGTTAAAGATGAACGCAAACCGAGGTGTTCGAAGGTCTTGGCCCTGAATCGGCCCCAGGGGAGACTCGTTGTCGTTCACCTGGATCAGGGCCGCCGCTTGCTCGGCGACCTGAAGTAGCGCCGGCACCGCGCCTGCCGCCTGGTTATTCTGCTCACCGAAGAGTTCAACCAAGGCATTGCGCTCCCAAAGGTGCATAAAGTAAGCCTTCTTGACCCGATTGATGAACTCCAGGGTGAGGGCAGCTTTCTGCTCGTCTGCGGTTTGTTCATCTTGCAGCGCGGTGGTTCGGCCGTCGAATGGGCTCTTGTTATGCTCCGCCGAAAGTGCACCGTTGAGGAGTGGCCAATCGATGATGGTGCGCGCCATGGCGTAGGCGAGCCCAACCCGATTTGGGCGAATGCGGATATCCCGCTCTGGCACCACGCGCCTCATGGCCTCGGTGAGCTCAGCCGGAACCGTTAATCCAGGTTCAAAGAGCGCAACCCCCCGCACGTTCGGCCGCTCGCCGGTTCGCCGGGCCGCTTCTGCGGCGGCCAACGAACCGATGGATTGCGTCAGCGGCACCAGCGCCATTTCGTGGCCGTCCAACCGGGCCTTCACGCGCTGGGCGAATTCTCGGATCTCCGCCAATTGGTCCGACTCAACGATCCCGCAGGCGTCGTCGATTCGCACTGTGTAGTACTGCCGCGCGGCGTGGTACCAGTCTTCGGCTAGTTTGGCCAGGGCCATGCCTTTGAAGCCCAAGCCGCCAAGCAGCTTGCTGTTGTTGACTTCATCCAGCATCGCTTCCTTCTCGCGCATCGTTCGGCCGCGATCGCCTTCGCGCTCGTGCTCGGCCTGACTGGTCGATTGCTCGCGCATCTCGCCGATTCGAATTAGGATCGCGTCGGCGAAGGTTCGGCACCAATTCGGGCCCTCTTCCATCGTCAGCAGCGCCTGATCCATGCGCTTCTGCAGCCGCGAAAGGACCGTGCCGGTGGTTGTCTTCTTGTTCTTCTCGATGGCTTCGAGGACCGCCCGAGGCCCGATTCCGCCGTTAATCTGCGTGCGAGCCGCGAAGCCTTCCTCGATCTGATCCTTGGCAGTTTTGATCGCCCCAAGGTCACCGCGTGCCGCCGCCGTTTGTGCACTCTTTAGCCGGGCATCAACCGCATCCTCGATATTCTCCTGGCCGCTCTCCCGATTGAGAAGCTGCTGCCGCATATCTTCGCGAGTCAGCTGCGTCTCCGCCGCGTTCAGCAAAACAGCCGCCGCGCCTGGATCGATGCCCGGGGAGGCAAGCCACTCGCCAAGCGCCGAAGCGATAACCGACGCGGCACCGCCCTTACCAATGTGGTCTGCCGGAAACTCGAGTGTGGCTGCGCCCAAGCTCTGGAAGTTCATGTGTCGGCCCCGGCTCTTTACGCCAAAGAGCGATCCGGCCGGGTCAACAATCTTCGAATAGACCTCGTCGGCCATGGAGGTGCACGCGGCGGTGTACAAGTATTCGGCGGCCGCCGTGTAAGTTCCCTTGAAGTCGGCCGGAGTCGCTCCCGCCGGCATCAAGAGAAGCGAAGACTGGTACGGTGCCGTTGCGTAGTACTCGATGGGAGCGGGAAAAACCGCCGGAAGCGGAAGCGACTGGCGATAGTGCGAGCCATCCGTAAGATAGTGGTTGAGTTCCCGCAGCGCCTGGTAGGCGTTTGCGCGATGTCGGACCGATCCGCCTTGCGGGTGCGGCATTCCAAAGACACCGTAGCTCTGGACCCCGATTCCGATGGACCGTGCATACGCCCGAAGGTAGTAACCCAGGTCGATAAAGGCACCGCTGCAGGTGCCGCCGGTAAGAGTTCCGCAAACAAAGATCCGAATGCCATCTCCGCCCACTTCGGCCTGGGGCAGGCCAGCCGCCTGGGCGGCGACCGCCAGATTAAGCTGCTGCAAGCGGTTCAGCCTTGCCTTTACCGCGTCATGGATCTTTACAAAGACGTTCGGGTGCAGAATGCTGGCTCGCCCGATCATCCGGACATTGCTCGCTCCGTGATCCGAAGCGGCGTTGCCCTGGAAGACTTGCCGGTCCGACCATCGCTCGAACTCGATTGAGCTGAGGCTTGCCGGGTTGTGGACAAACGTTCGGAAGCTCTGCTCCGGAAGCCCAACGTGGACCCAGTCCTTCTTCGCGAGCGAAAGCCCACGGATGCGGTCGGTGTCGAACGCAACTACCTGTAGCCAGGGCGCGGCGTCCATCGATCCAAACCGTGCGACCACTCGATCGATGACTTCTGAGACGATTTGTGCGCCGGAGGTACCGACGCCGATTAAAAGTGTTTTGTGTGGCATTCTTTAAAATTCCTTAGAACCCGCCCTTGTCGCCGCCAGTCGTTGCGCCCGCGGTCGTACCGGCAGTAGTTGCTCCGCCGGTGGTTGCTCCGGCGTCGGTGCCGTAGCCCCCCGCCCCGGCATCTGTCCCGTACCCACCGTCACCGGCGGTGCTTGGCTCGCCTGAGGTCGTCCCGGCCTTGTCCTTTTCTTTTTCCTTGTCTTTGTCCTTCTCTTGGTTCTTCTGGTTGGCCGTCAGAAGTTTTTGAAACTCTGTGTTGGTGGCATACAGCCCGATCGGAATCAAAAGAATGCCAACGATGATGCCGACCGCGAGACCGGTTTTGGTGGCGCGCACGGCGCCCTTGCTTTCCATTCCGGAGCGGAAGAAGAGGAAGGCGATGCCGTAAGCAAGCATGAGAGCAAGAATGACCCACATACCCAACTGCAGCCAGAAGGTTTGCGTGAGCATTGGCGTGTTGTCAACCGGTTTTTCCGGTGCTTGCTTGGGAACTTCCTGTGCCCAGGAAAGTGCGCCGAATGCAAGGCCCGCGAGCGATAGAGGGATACGATATTTCATAAGATTCACTTTTCCTTTGTCGTCGTGAGCACAACCTCAAAAGTGGCTTGCTGGTTGTCGGCGAATTTCACCCTAGTCTCTTTTTTGAGTGCGGCATCCGAAACGGTGCGGCCATCGATGACCAAGGTGAAGGGGCGTTTGGCCCGCAGGACCGGCGTGCTGGCGAACCAGCCGAGCTCGATGGTTGCGACAATATTGCCGGAACCAGCCGTATTAACTTTGGCGGTGGGAACAAGGAGCGCGCCGTCGGCTCCCGGCTTAGAAGATGTCGTTTCGATCTTCACGGTCTTGCCACGGGTCAAGAAGACCGTGTTGCTACCGGCGATCTGGAAGCGATATCGGGTTCGAAGGAGCAATCCTGCCCCGGCTCCGGCCCCGATGATGGCGACGCCAAGCAAGATGATTGGCAGCACGTTCGGCGATGGGCTGGGTTCCGGCCGCCGGTTGCCGCCCGGCTTCGGGTCTGGGTCGGTCCGCGGCCGAATGGGCGGCTCTGCCACAAACTTGACCGGTCCGTAGGTCCAGATGTACACATCAAACGGCCGCTGTCCTCGACCGGGCGCCTCGGTTGTGTAGGGGCTGCTGTCGGAATACGCCACGAAGTCCGTACCGTTCAGCAGTCCCTCGCGTGCATTGATCGCCCGGATGCGCTGATCGTTCCCCGGATTGTCCGGATCCTGATTGATCCCCATTGCCGTCATCTGAATCACAACCGTCTGGCGGTTTTTCGGATTGGCGTTGATGAAGTCGAGTAGCTCTCGCCGCGCGCCGGAACTGTCATGCCCGCGCCCCTTGTATCCCGGTTCGGCTAACGAAGTGCCCGGCATCTTTGCAATGAGCTTGCTAAGATTGTCAGAAGTCAGATACTGAGACTGTGTGACGTGGGGTCCGTCCTTGATCAGCTTGAGCTGATAAGGAAAGAAGAACAGCCGATGCCGCTGTTCCATCGGGATGCCCGCGTTTCCTTGCGGAAAGCCAAAATCCTTACCAAACCGCAGAATGAAGCTCTTCGTAAAAGCAATGTAAGCCTCCTTCGTGTTGAATTGGGACGTATCGACCAAAAAGACCAGATTAAGCGGCGTCCGGACCAGCGCCGCCGGGTCCTTCTGCGTACCCGAACGACTCGCGAACTCACGCGCAATTTGGGTGGCGACGTCTTTGGCCGCCTTTTCGGATTTGCTCAATTCCCGATCCTGGGCACTTGCCATGCCGGCGAGGCCAAGGAACGAGACAAGCCCAACAATGATGAGATGGAATGATTTCATGCTGTTACGCTATAGCGAGCAAAAATGAGGTCGGTGCCGTGGAACCGAACAAAGACGAATCCGTCCTCCGTGCCCAGCAACCGCGCAAACTCCAAATTTCCCGCAATTTGATTTTCCGCTGTTAGCACTTGACCCGTTGTGATGTTTCTCAATTCCAGGTGGCAATGCACCCTTTCTTTACACAGAATCACGACCACCTGGGTTGCACCCGAAAGCCCGATCGTCGCAAGCGCGCTCAAACTATCTGGCAGTGTAAACGCAACGCGATCCTCAATGAAGTTCTCACGGTAGACCAGCGCCCTCGTGGCCGAGAGTCCCGCTCCGCCGCCGCCCTGCCGGACGGTCACCAGGAGGTTGGGAGATCCCGTGAAAAACATGGTCCGTGAACGGTCGATTCCAAGATCGGTTTTCGTGGTGCCAGAGGCGAAGGGGTGCTTCAAAGCGAACGATTGCGCCCGAACATTGCCAAGGTTTTGGCTCGGAATGACGACGGTTTCGCCTTGCAGCCATGGATCCTGAAGATCGCTTTCCTTCACCTGAGCATCCACGACGCCGTTCCAGACGCCGGTCGCGCTTACGAGCCCGACATTTCCGTCGGCAAGCTGAACGATGACGCCTTCCGGCGATCCCAGAAAGGACAGCACCTTCTCCGTTCCTGCCCGTACGACCGTCTCCGTCCAACCGCCTTCCGAGGAAAGCGTACGCAAGACGAGACCTCGGTCGTGCGCCGCGAGCAAATGTCCACCGGCCAGAGCGTAGATCTGGTGGGCGTCTTCACCGGTGACGACGCTCGCCGTACCGGTAAGAATGTCTACATGGACGATGCCGGGCTTCACGCGGGCAAAAACATTCCAACCGGACGCCGTGAGTCTTCCAACGGTGGGATAGTTCAGGCTGATTCGGGTCGGAATCGAGCCATCGAGCTCGTCCCAGATGACCAGGTCCCGATCCGACATAACGACGGTTTGGCCAGAGGTCCGCACCGCGTCAAGCGGCACTGGGTTCTGGCGAAAATGCGCGGTACCGCATCGCTCTGCCGTGAAGTCAAACGCGTTCTTTTTGAGCGAGACGGTGCGGGTGCCGCCGGGTCCGCCAAAGTTAGGCCAATCCACAACGTATGAATCCGTCGGCTCGCCGACTTCCTCTCCGTGCCGATAGGCGCGGCCGCTTCGCAGGTCCTGGCTGCGCGCGAGAGGTCGTCGACAGTTGGGGCAAGTCCACCGGCTGTCGCCATCGGCAATCACGGCAATGTTCCGCTCGCCGCAGCCATACGGGCACTCTTGCAGCCTCGGCCAGCCACAATGTACGCAGAACCGGGATGTCCCGTTGGGCAAGTTCGCCGGTGGAAACTTCCCACAGCAGAGGCAAGCTTGGTTCATTCTCGTGTTAAATCCTCGTTCGATGTCTCGGCGGTGTCGCTGACTTGCGCCTTGGGTACCTCGCTGAAAGGCAACGACTCTTGCGCCTTAGGCTTGACCTCTGCGGTCGGTACCGGTGCTTGCGGAGTTTCCTCCTCGGTTGAGGGTGACTCTACCGGGACGACAACCGGTGCCGGTGGCGCGGAGACCGCCGCTGGAGTGGTGGGCGGAGTCAAAGTCCCCTGCACGTAAACCGTCACGAACGCCTTCTGACCGACGCGATTCCCGTTTATCCAGCCGGGGGCATTCACCGCCGCCACCATTCCGTACAAACCTGGATTCGAAGTTGCGACCTCGCCATCCTTGTTATGCCGCTCGGAAGAAAATCGCTCCGAGTTCACGACCGGCAGTAGGATCTGGTAGCCCTTATCCTTCAGTTGCGCGGTCAAATAGGTACGTATCGCCTCCAGCCTCCGTTTCATCGTGAACGCCTCCGATTGACGCTCGAACGGCATTAGCGTCGGGTCAAGCTTGTTCGGCAGTAGAGACTGGTAAGCGGATCGGTCGTCGAGCCGGTCGGCGGCCAGCGATTGAACATGCTGGTCGGTCGACTGCAGAATTGACTTCACCTCGGTGAAGAATTGAAAAACCGGCCCGGAGGCAGCTTCAGCGGCGAGCAGCTCGGCGTCCTCTAACAGCCTCTGGTGCAGCTCCCGATACTGTTCGTCAGTCGTGGGAACGACTTCAATTCCAGCACTCTCATTCGCCGCATCGCGCTCGCGCTCGGCAGTGGCTCTGGCCGCTTCAGCGTCGGTCCTTGCCGTTTCGGCTTCTTTTGCACGTTGCTCAAACGCGGCCACTTGGTTCCGTAGGCCCCCAATGTTCTCACGGAGCGTGGGAAGTTGATCACCGATCGCCAAGATTTTGGAGTCGTGGAGCTTGGCGGCGGCCTCCAATGCATCGATGTGGTCTTTTGCCGCCGTCAATGCCTTCTGGAATAACTCCTTCGTCGTCGCCAGTTCGTCCATCACTCCTTCGAGATTCTTCATCTGGTCGGAGACTTTCTTGATTTTCTGCTCGACGGCGTCGTTTTGTTGGTTCATTTCTTTTCTAAGATCCGAAAGGAGCGACGCGACGTCCGGGTCGGAAGACTTCGTACGTCGGGAATTGAGAAGTTGAAAAACGGCAAGAATGAGCACCAGTAGGAGCGTCAGCCCAACAAACAACCACAACGGGCCCAAATCAACCTGCCCAATCGTGACTCCACCTGAGTTCTCCCCCGCGCCAAATAATTCGACTTTTTCCATAGCTTTAGATTAGAACTCCAGCGTAAAGCCCTTGCTGGCCGAGTCGGTTAGGGAAACGCCGTCTACTTTGAACGTGATTTCCGCCTTTGCCTGCGTGACTACGGCTTCCGCCACGATGGTCGTCGGTACGTCGTAAGGCCCGAACCGGAACCGCTTTACGTCGACCGTCTCGGTGCCCGTGGGAGTTGACTTGCCCGGCAGCATCGCCTTGGTGGGCACAGCTTCTTTAACGGGCAGGGCCGCTTGCATCAGCACTTCCATCGTCTCCCCAATTTCCAACTGGCGCGAGACCTCCTTCACAATCTTCGCACGAACGGCGAGCCCCAGATCGACCTTCAAAAAGACGTCGGCTTCCTGTCTTAGATCAACTGCGGTAACCGTGTCCGTGAGAGTTAGACCGACCGGCAGCGTCCGAACCGAGACGTCGTACTTTCTCGCCGCCCCGCGGCAGACGGCAACATCGACGTAGTCGCCAAACGTGACCAACCGTTCGCGATTGCCCGCCGAGAAAAGCTCGTGAACCTTCTCGCGGAAGCGCGACAACCGGGAGGATCCGCCAATGATGGCCACATGCTGAATGCCGGCAACCGTAACACCGGTTGCCTTGAGGAACTGCAGCACACCAACAAAAAGCTCATCTACCGGCTTGTTCACCGCCCAATCGTAGTGGACACGGAGGAGCCGCGGTTCCCAAGTGAAATCTCCGCCCCTGAAGCCGCTCGTGGTACCCACGAACTTGACCTCGGCGGTCAGGTCGGCATCTTCGCCCTGGACCGAAGAGCGCGTGGACTTGGTGGTTGCCTTCAGCACCGGGTGCTGGTACGCAATCGCGTTGGCAAAAAGCCGCTTCGCAACCTCAACTTCTCCGGCAAGCCGCGGAAAGCGATTGAGCCAACACTTGCTGTCGGCCTGCGAGGGCTCCCCGGTTGCTTCGTTAAACTCTGTCCAACTACCCAGATCTGCGCCGGTGTTTCGAGCATAGCTGCCCGTAACCAATGCATCGATCACGGACTTTAGCGCCTGCACGCGGACTTTCTGGTCCTCCTCCGTCGGCGAAACATTCCGGTGAGGACCGGGATAGTTGAGGTCCGGAAACACCCAGCTCATGCCCATGCGGAAGGTCACCAAAGTACCGCCAAACTGGTTCTTCCCCACTACCGCGCTGCCGTTCATCTGCTCCCGGAAGTAAAGAATGCCGCTATCGATTCCAATCGTCGCCAGCGTGATGTCGGTCGTGCCACCACCGCAGTCCAGCACCAGCAGTTTGTCGCCATCCTTGAACTGGCGATGCGTTGAGTTGCCGCGGAGAACCTCCAGGGCACCGCCATCCGGTTCCAGCATGGTGCTGACTCGCCATCCGCGCGACTCGTCCTCCATTCCGGCCCGTTTTGCGGCGGCCAAAATTCGCTCTACATAGTTGCGGTAGAGGTGGCCCTTCTCGGGGTCATCCGATTTGTCCAGAACCGGAACCGTCAGCACGAACTCCCGGGTGAGACGTCCGTCGGGGTCGATTCCATGGAGATGCGGCTCGATCAACTCGCTGAGCAACCGCGAGAAGTAGAACTCCAAAACGTCGTCGGCGTCAGCTCCACCTGGGAGCGGCGCTTCTTCCTCACGCCGCAACAGCGTCTTCAAGTTCAAAATCTTATCGCTGTCGGAGATTCCCTCCAGACCGGAAAGTGCCCGCCAGGCAGACCGGTTGGTTGACGGGGCGTAAATCTCGGTCGGCCACCGATCCGATCCCTCTCCGCCGTCGGGCGATTTCAGCCGGATAGCGGTTGGCTCCGCCCCGTCGATCGTGGGCTGAATCACAAACGAGCTTGTATTACTCGTGCCAAAGTCGATGGCGATCAACAAGCCCGGCTTACGGCTCGACTTCGCCCCCGGAGGCAAACAAAGGAAGAGCTTTTTCAGCAGTGTGCCATCCCCGGAGCGAAGCTCTACCGCGCCCGTCCCTGGGATGCCTGTGGCTTTGAAAATCAGCTCCACCTTTCCGCCGGCGGGAAGCTGGAAGCCAACCGCTTTATCGATGGAACTCAGTTCGAAATCGCCCGAAACCGTTGGCGCGCCGATCGAGATCGGCAGCAAGCCATTGTTGTAAAGGGTAACCGCGCGCTCCCGGCTGCCCGGCAAAAATAGCAGAAGCTCCGCCGATGCCGAGATTATCACCTCACCGGAGAGCTTGCGAAGTCGAACCGTGCGCGACCGCACGAGAGGCGCCGAAAAGATGTTGTTCAGGTCGCGTGGACCGTCGGCCGAGGCGAATTCACCGATGAGGACATCGGCCGAACCAAAGGAAATCTCGGCGCTCGGCGGTACCGACTTCCAATTGACCTCAAACTCGTTTTCTGTTCCGGCAGGCCGGAAGCTCGCCTTAACTTCGCTACCGGTGCCCGTCGTCTGAACCTCGAGAAGCGCGGTATCGCCGTCCCGGCTGACCAGCGAAACTTCTCCCTGCCCTTTCGGGTCGTTCACAAGCGTCACTTCCCCTGCCGAGCAGCCACACGCAGGGCAGAAAGTCCAGCCATCACCACTTAAGGTCAAAAGTGGGCATTGTGCTTTAGAGACTCCTGTTCCCCGGCAAGTTCTCATGGGGGGGAGTATACGACAAGCCTAATTGTGGGGCGTGACTTTTCTCACCTGGTTATACTCACGGCATCGTGAACCGATTGGAAGCACTTCGCAACGAGGTGGCGTGGGCGAACAAGATGTTGCCCGCCGCCGGATTGGTCACGATGCATTCTGGCAATGCCAGCGGTATCGACCGCGAGTCCGGCATCCTCGTCATCAAGCCGAGCGGCATGGACTATGACCGGATTACACCCGAGAATTTAGTCGCGGTCAATCTTTCGGACGGCAGCGTGATCGACTCTGACCTGCGCCCGAGCGTCGACTTGCCCCACCACCTGTTCCTGTACCGAAACGACCCAAGCATCGGTGGGGTGATCCACACCCACAGCAATCACGCCACGGCGTTCGCCGCCGTCGGCCAATCGATTCCGTGTGCGCTGACCGCTATCGCTGACGAGTTCGGCGGAGAAATCCCGTGCACGCCGTACGTGGACAACGAAGACGAGCACATTGGCGAAGCTATTCTTGAATACCGGAAGCGAGCCCCGGCAATATTGCTAGGTAACCACGGGGTTTTTGCCTGGGGAGCAAGCGTTCGGTCCGCCCTCAAGGCCGCCGTCATGGTGGAAGACGTCGCCAAGACGTTGCTTCTCGCTCGGCAGCTTGGCGATCCACAACCAATACCCCCCGAAGAAGCCGAAAAATGGTATGACCGATACCATAACCGTTATGGCCAGAAAGGATAGTTCTGCCGCAAGCCGTATCGCGGAGTTGCGAGCGCAGATCGACGCGATTCAATCCAAGGACCGGCTGGCTCCGGTTTGGGTGATCGTGCGTTCTGGCCGCCAGCTGGTGCCGCTGCGACGTCGCCTGGCTGACTTTGGAGCTGGCGGATTGGCTGACGTTCGGATCCACACGCTTCGCAGCCTGGCGGCCGATCTCGCCGCCGGACGTCTGGCCGAGCTCAACCGCTTCCCGCGCACACCTATGCAAGACCGTGCCGCGACCGTTCGCGCCATGCGCGAAGTCGAAACTCAATTCACGCCGTTCAGGCTTTTGCCCGCGACCGTGTCTGCCGTTTTACGCACCGCGCAAGAGATGGAATCTACGAACCTGCGGGCCGAGGCCGGCATCGCTGGCCTCTTTTCTCGCCTCGCCGCGGTGCGGGACTCCGTCGGCTACGGCGAGCAGGAGCTGTTTGAAACCGCCGCTGAGCAACGAACGCCCGCGAAACTCATTTCGTTCCTCACGGAACGCGACCAAGCTCGGCTCTCCCCAGGCGAAACCAAATTCCTCAAGGCCCTAGGAGACCTACCGTCAATTGCCGAACCGGAAGCGTCCCCAGAACTTGAGGCTTGGTGGATGCCAAGCGAAGATGCCGAAGCACGCGCTTGCACGGCATCGATCCTTGAACATCTGCAGAACGGGATTCACGCCCATCGAATCGTCGTCCTCATGCCCGGTTATCGAACCGATGGCGGCCTCTTGCGCGAGCGCCTAGAGAGCGCAGGCATTGCCTACCAAGACCGCCAGCACCACTCCAACTCGCCGGTCGCAATGTTGGTGTTTCGACTTTTCAACGGGAATTTCGCATTCGAGGACCTCGACGCGCTACTGACATTACTGCCGCTGGAAAAGCGCATCTGGCGCAAACATCTGCGGGAAGCCAACGTTTTGAACGGCCTTGCGCCCGTGCTGGGCGACCTCACTGCCCGCCAGAAACACGGAACGGAGACAACGGTGGGAGATTTGATCGGCTTCCTCGAACAACTCCGCTCGCTCGGCGAGCCGCCGAAAGCCGGCACCTGGCCAGAGCACGTCACCTGGCATCGGTCCGCAGTTTCCTCTATCGGAGTCGCCGACGACCTAGCTGAACTCTTTGAGGAACTGACGAAAAACGCCGCCGTCGATCCGATTGTCTCGCACGATGAGTACCGCCTCGCCTTTCAGTTGGCGATGGCCGACCTTCGTTCGTCGACGGCGCGAACCGGAGTCGTCTTGGGAGACCTTTCCGAAGCAGGGGCCATCGAAGCCGACGTCGTCTTCGCGATTGGCCTAGGCGAGAGCCGAGTTTCGCAATCACCGGTGGCAACCTCGTTGCTCACGCCCGCCGAGCGAGAGACCCTGGGTCTGCCCGAGGAGGAGGCGAGTGCCGGCGTCCCCCGGGAGGATCTATTTGCCGACCTAGTGCATTCCGCGCCGCGCATCGTGCTCTCGGCCCCGCGCACCCGCGCCGCTTCTGGCTCGGAGTCCCGTCCCGCCTGGGAGTTCCTCGCGGCCGTCGCAAAACTCACCGGCCATGAGTCTGTCACTTTCGAAAACTTGGCGGAAATTCCATCGACCCGTCAGATCCGAAATCCGGCGTCTCTCGGAGAAGATTTAGGTAACCGGCGGGCGATCACCGAAACCGAATTCCGGCTCCAAAACAAGCTATTGCATCTGCCGCGAACCGAAGAAGCCATGGCCGCGCGAAGGAGCGAACGCTACTCCGTTTGGGACGGCCACGTGCCGAAGGCCGGTGCCGCCGCGACCGCCAAGGAGCTATCCGCGACCGGACTAGAAACTTACGCCGAATGCCCCTACCGATTCTTTCTATCAAGCGTCCTGCGAATTGCGGAAACCGAAAAGGTGGAGCCGATGGATGCCGCCGACCGAATGGGCCTCGGAGAGTTTTTGCACGGCGTCCTCAAGGACTTCAAGTCGCAGGCTCCCGGCGACCAAAGCCTAGGTTCCCTGCGGACGCTCTTCGAGACCGCCGCCGAGGCATTCCAAACGTCGGGCAAGGCCGGTCCAGAAAAGCTTTGGCAACACCAAAAGGGCCTCCTGTGGGAGGAACTGCAATACTTTTTCCTCGCTGACCATAAGAAGGCCGAGTTTTTCCAGCAGCCCGTCCTCCTTGAGCGGGCGTTCCAGCGGCAACCGTTGTTCGATCTGGCTGGTGTCCTCTTTCGCGGCAAGATCGACCGCGTCGATAAAGATGCGAACGCAGACACGCATATCTATGATTACAAACTGCGGGCGTCGAAGAAGGACGAGAAGGTAAGTGCGGAAGACCCGACCGGGGGCGGGCTTCGCTACCAGCTTCCCATTTATGCCGAAGCCATTGCCGGCGGCGAATCGGTCTCCGTCGCCTTCTGGCCGCTAACGGGCGACTCGCGAGGCGTCGTCAACGAGATCGGATGGAACGATGAACTGCGCTCGAAGGTGATCGCCGAGCTAAGGCCGCGTATCACGGCGATGCAAAACGGCTACTTTCCGGCGGTGCCGGGCGTAGACAATGCGAACTGCGCCTACTGCCCGTTCGACCTGGTTTGCCCCGCAGACCGCGAACGTCGATTCGCCGAAAAGCGAGATCCGAAGGTCGCATTCTTAGTGCCACCAGAAGCCGAAGAGGGCCAGGAATGATGCAACCCGAGGACCACGCGGCTCGATTACAGATAGAAACGAATCTGCACGAAACTATGTTTGTAGACGCCGGCGCCGGGACTGGCAAAACGACCGCGCTCGTCGGCCGAATCTTCGCCCTCGTCACGCATCCCGACCCTGCCGTTCGCGTCCCGCTCAACCGAATCGCGGCGATCACGTTCTCGGAGAAAGCCGCTGCCGAACTGAAGGACCGCATGCGTGCGCGGCTCGAAGCCGCCGACGGCGACCGCCGGACGTTTGCGCAGGCAGCCCTCGCGGCCCTAGACGAAGCCGCCATCGAGACGCTTCACGCCTTCGCCCTCCGGCTACTGAGGGCTACGCCACTACTTGCCGACCTGCCGCCAGGATTCAGCATCGCCGATGACGTCGAGGCGGGGTTTGAGCTCAACCGACGCTGGCGACGGCTGTTCGCGCGGCTTCTCGGCCACGACCACGTGGACGTTGCACTCCACCTCGGCCTGAACATTCTTCGGTTGGAGACGATTCATACTCGCCTCGCCGATAACTGGGACCGCTTTTCGGAGCCGATTCCGGTCGAGCCGATGCCAACCGCTGCCGAAGTCATGGAGGATCTGCGGGCGAAATCTGAAGAGATCGACGCGATCCTTCGCACATTCCGGCCGAGTCCAGATGACAAATTACTGCCAAAGTTGCAGGACCTCCGACGGGACGTAGAAAGCCTCGACCCCGGCAACGAGTATCGGTTTTTTCCCGCGCTTGCCGCGATTGCCGCCCGCAAGGGGTTTAAAGTTGGTGCAAAGGGCAGCTGGCCGAACGGCGGATTGGACGAAGCCCGCGCGGCCGGCGCCTCCGTTCCCGAAGCCGCCGGCAACTGGCTCAACCGGTTCAAGAACGCTGCGTTCTCTGGTCTAATCGAGACCCTCCGGCAGGAGGTCGTAGAGGCCGTTGAAGACCGCCGGGCTGCCGGGCGGCTCGAGTTCCTGGACCTTCTCGTTTTCGCCCGGGACCTATTGCGCGACAGCTGGGAGGCGAGGGAGGCGGCACGCCGTAAGTTCCACCGAATCTTCGTTGACGAGTTTCAGGACACCGATCCGCTGCAAATCGACTTGGTGAGTCTCTTGGCCCGCCTCCATCCAGAAGCCGCCGAGACGCCCTGGCGAAACGCTCCGATTGCCCCCGGTCGCGCGTTTTTTGTTGGCGATCCCAAGCAGTCGATCTACCGATTCCGCCGCGCGGACCTGGAAGTCTTCAATGCGGTGCGAGACGAAGTTGTCGGGCAGTCGGTCCAACTCACCACCAACTTCCGGTCTCGTCCAGAAATTCTTGGTTGGATCAATGGCTACTTTGGAGAGCTATTCTCGGCTCCGGGCCAAGCCCGTTTCTCGCCACTCCAGCCAGGGCGAACCGTCGATGACACAGGTCTCGACGCCGTCCGAATTTTCGGCCAGCTCCACGGTAGCGCCGCAGAAAGGCGCCGCGCGGAGGCAAGCGACGTGGCCGCCGAAATCGCGCGCCTTGTTGCCGGTGGAGTTTCTCCGGCCAGTATCACGATTCTTTTTCCAGCCAGAACATCGCTCCCTTTCCTGGAAGTCGCGCTCGAGCGACAGGCGATTCCCTATTCCGTAGAGTCAAAAACGCAAGCGTTCGCCAGCCAGATCGCCCGCGATCTGGTGGCAATCTTAACCGCGATTTCGGACGTGACGGACGAAGTCGCAGCGGTTGCCGCGCTCCGCACCGACGCCTTGGCGTGCTCCGACGCTGACCTTTTCGAGTTCGTCGCGCAAGGCGGCACATGGGGCTCGGTTCCCTCGGCCGAACAAGGCGGCCATGTCGCCGAATCGCTCCGCTACCTCGAAGCTATTCGAAAAAATTACGACGGCATGCCGGTGGCAAAAGTGGCCGAGCGCGTTGCCCGAGACGGCCGGATGTTTGAGCGTGCCGCGGCTGATCGGCATCCGAAAGAGGCCATCCGTCGTCTCCGGCTGGTACTGGACCAGGCGGAAGACTTCGACCGCACGGTCGGCGGAACCGTGCCCGATTTTGTCCGGTGGATTGCCGCTCTGCGCGAGAGCGAAGCGAAGGCGTCGGTTGGCTCGGTGCCCGATCGCGACCACCGTGCTGTCCGGTTGATGACGGTTCACGCGGCGAAGGGACTGGAATTCCCGATCACGTTCGTTCTCGGCTTTGGGGTCGGCGGTAGAAGCTCCACCTGGAACGTTGCATGGTCGCCCGACGGCGAGTGCGCCCTCAAGATCGGTTCCAAGAACGCCCAGTTCGCCATCGGCGACGTCTCGGCCGTACAAGAACATGAAAAGGCGGCGGCCGAACTGGAGCGCGATCGACTCTTCTACGTTGCGGTGACCAGGGCGCGAGAGCGGCTCTACATCTCGGCCCATGCAAAAGCCTCAAAACAACCTCCGCGACTTCTGGAAGAAGTCAACTGGGTTTCGGACCCGATTCTGCCGCAAATCCACACTGCACTCAAACCGACCAGCCCCCCCGAATCGGCAAGCGAAGCCGAGTGGAGGGCCGCCCATGATCAATTGCTTCGGTCCGCCCAGCAACGATTCTCGGTTACCGCTACCGAATTGGCCCGGCGCGACGTGCCTACCGATGAATTCGACTTCGAGCGCGAGCCTGCGGCGCTGGCCTCTCGGTCAAAAGGGGCCGACTTTGGCCGTGCGGTGCATGGCGCCCTGCAAGCCGTGAATCTTGATTCCAGAGCGGACGTTGAGAAGGTTGCCGTAAGGCAGGCCGCGTTGCATCAGGTCGAGGCCGACCGAGTCGAAGCAATGGTACGAAGGGCCCTCGGCTCGCCGCCTCTCAGCTACCGCCGGGGCAAGTGCCACACGGAAGTCTTTCTCTCGCACCGCTTCGAAGGCGTTCTCCTGGAGGGCTTTTTGGACCTCCTCATCGAGAATGGAAACGGCGAGTACCAGGTCATCGACTACAAAACAGACCGCAACGTGTCGGCAAGCGAGATCGACCGCGCCATGGAGACCTATCGCCTTCAGGCGGCTTGCTACTCCCTGCTGGTGCGCGAAGTCCTCAGCGCAAACAGCGTCGAGTGTCACTTCATTTTCCTCGCGGCCGATCCGGCCGAAGTTCGCACCGTGACCGACCTTGACGCCGCCGAGGCCGACGTGCTGGAGAAACTGCGCTCACTACGAACGGATGGGTAAGGTTTGCCTACCTTGCGCGCCATCCTACTCCTTCCTCTCCTGCTCGCTTTCGCCCCGCATGCCCCGGCGCAGCGGGCAACCGCACCTGCCGAGCTGAACCTCGCCCGCGTTGAGGGTCTCAAGTGGCGGCAGATCGGGCCGTTTCGCGGCGGACGCTCGCTCGCCGCGGCCGGATCGGTCGCCCGGCCGAAGGAGTTCTATTTCGGCGCGACCGGCGGCGGTCTCTGGAAGTCGGTCGACGCCGGAGCGAACTGGAAGCCGGTCTCGGATGGATTCTTTGGCACCGCCTCGGTTGGCGCGGTCGCGATTTCAGCCTCGAACCCGGACGTCGTCTATGCCGGAACCGGGGAGCGCGACATCCGGGGCAACATCTCGCACGGCGACGGGGTTTACAAGACGAACGACGGCGGCAAAACCTGGCGCAACGTCGGCCTCGGCGCGACTCAGACCATCTCGAAGATTGCCGTCCACCCGACGAATCCGGACATCGCGTATGTGGCCGCGCTCGGACCGGTCTACGCGCACCCCGGGGTTGCTCCTTCGAACGATCGCGGAATCTACAAAACCACGAACGGCGGGACCACCTGGAACAAAGTGCTGGATGGACTTCCCTTCGCAGGTGCGGTAGATCTGAAAATGGATCCCGCGAACCCGGAAGTTCTCCTGGCCTCCACCTGGGAAGCTTGGCGTTCGCCGTACATGTTGAATAGCGGCGGCCCCGGCTCGCGACTCTGGAAATCCACCAACGGCGGAACCGACTGGACGGACCTCACGCGTCGCCCCGGCCTCCCTACCGGCCTCGTTGGCAAGATCGGCGTCACCATCTCCCCCGCCGATCCAAAGCGATATTGGGCGATCGTCGAATCGACGGAAGGCGGCATTTTCCGAACCGACGATGCCGGCGAAACCTGGCAGAAAACCAACGACAACCGCAACTACCGACAGCGCGCCTGGTACTACAACCACCTCACCGCAGACCCGAAAGACCGCGACACGGTCTACGTGCTCAACGTCGGGATGGGGAAATCGACGGACGGCGGCAAGACGTTTTCAGGCTTTCGCGGCACCCACAGCGACAACCACGACCTGTGGATTGCACCCGATGACCCGAGCCGCATCATCAATGCGAACGACGGCGGCGCGTCCGTAACGCTTGATGGCGGCAAGACGTGGTCCGCGCAGGACATGCCGACCGCGCAGATGTATCACGTTTCCACCGACAACGCGTTTCCCTACCGCATCCTGGGCGCTCAGCAAGATAACAGCACGGTGCGAATTCCCAGCCGAACCACCCGCGCCGGCATCCGGGAGACCGACTGGACGAGCACGGCAGGCGGCGAGAGCGGCTATGTATCAGCGAAGCCAGACCGACCCGACCTCGTTTTCGGTGGAAGCTACGGTGGCGACCTCAGCTGGTTCGATCACCAAACTCAGCAGAGCCGCAGCGTCGACCCCTGGCCGGATAACCCAATGGGCCACGGCGCGAAGGATCTCGTCCACCGATTCCAGTGGACGTACCCCATCGTTTTCTCTCCGCATACCCCGAACGAGCTCTACGTTTGCTCGCAGTACGTTCTCAAGTCGACCAACCTCGGCCAGTCGTGGAAGCGAATCAGCCCGGACCTCACGCGAAACGAGCGCAGCACAATGGAGCCGAGCGGCGGCCCAATCACGAAGGACAACACCAGCGTCGAGTACTACGGCACGGTCTTCACCCTTGCCGAGTCGCCGGAGAAGCGCGGCGTTCTCTGGGCGGGCAGCGACGACGGCCTCATCCACGTTTCGCAAAACGGCGGCAAGACCTGGACGAACGTGACCCCGTCCGGCATGCCACGCCAAGGTCTCGTCAGCATGATCGAAGCCTCGCCGTTTGCCGCCGGAACCGCCTTCGCCGCCGTTGATCACCACGAAAACAACGACTTCGCGCCGTACGCGTATCGGACCGACGACTTTGGCAAAACCTGGACGAAGATCGTCACGGGCTTCCCGCGAAACACGTTTCTCCGGGTGATTCGAGAGGACCGCCGGATTCCCGGCCTGCTGTACGCCGGAACAGAAACCGGAATTTTTATCAGCGGGAATGGCGGCGCAAAGTGGCAACCGTTCTCGCTCAACTTGCCGGTGACCCCGGTCCACGACCTAGCTTGGAAGGAGGACGACCTCGTCGCCGCCACCCACGGACGTGGCTTCTGGGTGCTGGATGACCTCTCGCCGATCCAGGCGCTCGCCGCCGGTCGCGGAAACGGTGACGCCGTATTGTTCCCACCTCGAGCCGGATACAACGTGTTCTGGGGCGGCAACGGCGGATCGAAAGCGGGTGATAACCCGCCTAGCGGCCTGATGCTGAACTACTACTTGGCCACCGAGGCGAAGGACATCCAGCTAACGGTGACCGACTCCAAGGGCGAAGTCGTCGCGAAGCTGAACCCGCCGAAGTCGGCGGGCTTCCACCGGCTTTCCACCGGGCTCCAGTATCCCTCGTGGACCTCGGTTCCGCGAATGATCCTGTGGGGCGCGTTCCCGTCGCCCGTCACAGCGCCGCCCGGTAAATATACGGTCACGCTTACCGTCGGTGGAGTCAAACAAAACGCAACGGCCATCATGCGGCGCGATCCTCGCTCCACCGCGACCGATGCCGACCTGATCGCTCAAACCAAGTTCTTGCGCGAGGTCGCGGCGTCGATGACGGAGGCAAACCAATCGATCGTGCGGATCCGAAAGTTCCGAACGAAGATCGAAGAGACGCTGGCGACCGCCCCATCCGCCGAAACGACTGCTTTCGTCGGGCAGCTGACCACCATCGAGGAGGCACTTTATCAAACCAAGAACCAGAGTGGCCAAGACCCGCTGAACTATCCGATCCGGCTAAACAACCGAATTGGGGCATTGTTCAACGTGGTTCAGAACGGCGACGGCCGACCGACCGCGCAGGCGGTCGAAGTGTTCCAAGGGCTGAAATCGGAACTGCTCGTCCAAACAAAACGGCTCGCCTCGTTGCTGGGCAAGTCGCTGACGGAGCTCAACGCGGCGCGACAAAAGGCCGGGCTTCCGCCCCTCGAAGAGCCAAAAAGCTGACACAAAAACGGGTGTTCTGACCAATAGTCAGAACACCCGCTGGCAACTAGGAGGTGGCGCGGCCGCGCTTCGGCGGCTGGTAGCCGTTCCCCGGAACGCCGTCCGACTTCGGCTTTACCGGCCGACCGGCGCTTGGCATGCCTGCCGAGCGCGGGGCCGAGTTGTTGGCCGGCCAAGGTCGCTTGGGGCCGTTGCTAGGCGCCGAGCGGTGCTCGGGACTTGCAAAGCCTTCGCCTCGCGGTTCCGGGCGACCGCCGTAAGGAGCTCGCTTGTTCGGTTCCGGCCGGGCCGGTCGAGAGTGTTTCTCCGATGAATCGGCAGACGGAGCGGCTTCGCCTTCCGGCTTGGACCAACTTCGCTCGAACTTGCTTGGCGCGGCCGGATGGTTCCGAACCGGTCGGCTTCCCGAGTCGCGGAAGTCGTTTCGAGGCGCACGATTTCCGGCATTGGCTTCTTTCTCCGCGCGCTGGGCACCCACCCGGTGGGTGCGCGGCGGCTTCGGCACATTTTTCGGACGATAGAGCGTCGCGGTGGAACGCGCCGAGAGCGGGAACTCCGCCTTGAGCAATCGCTCGATGTCGCGGATCTCTCGGTGCTGATCCGGCGTGGCCAAGGTGACCGCAAGACCCGCCGCTCCGGCGCGGCCAGTCCGGCCGATTCGGTGCACGTAGTCTTCCGAGGTCATCGGTAGGTCAAAGTTCACCACCAGGGTGATGTCCTTCACGTCGATGCCACGGGCGGCGATGTCGGTGGCGACCAAAACGCGGTAGGTGCCGCGCTTAAAGCCTTCCAGCGCGCTTCGGCGCTGGGCCAAGGTTCGATCCGAGTGGATTTCGTCGGCGGTGTGGCCGAGATTTCGCACGGCTACGGCAAGCTTTCGCGCGCCGTGTCGGGTTCGGGCAAACACCAGAACCGTTCCTGGGTTCTCGTAAAGCAACTGACCGAGGACGTCGTGCTTCTCCTCATGCGGAATGATGACCAGCTCTTGCGTTACGAGCTCGGCGGCCGTACCTTGCGACGCTACTTCAATCCGCTGCGGATCGAGCAGATAGTCGTTTGCCAGTGCCTCGATCTCTTTCGGCATCGTCGCCGAAAACAGCATCGTCTGTCGCTTGCGCGGAACCGCGTCCATGATGCGTCGAATCGCCGGGGCAAAGCCCATGTCCAGCATTCGGTCGGCTTCGTCCAAAACGGCGATGCTGACGTAGCGGAGGTCCACCGTTCGCTGCATCATGTGATCCAGCAAGCGGCCGGGGGTCGCGACGATAACCTGCGGGCGGCCCCGCAGTTGGCTAATCTGTCGTCCCATCGGCGCACCGCCGATGAGCACGGCGGTTCGAACGCCAAACTTTCGAAACGTTTCTTCAATTTGCAGCGCGAGTTCGCGCGTGGGGGCCATCACAAGGCCGGTCTGTCCGGGCTCGAGAAGGCACATCATGGGCAACCCAAAAGCCAGCGTTTTGCCGGTTCCGGTCTGGGCGATGCCGATGAGGTCGTGACCAGAAAGCGCAACCGGGATCGCCTCCTGTTGAATGGGGGTTGGGGTTACGATCTGGAATGTTTCCAGCTGTTGGCACAACCGCTTGGTCACGCCAAGGCCCTCGAAGGCCATAGGGGTTTGTGATTCGGACATAAAAGAACCCAAACAAAGCGTCTTTGCTTGGGTCCTTATAGTTTAGCCGATCCTAGTTTCACAAAAAGGACGCTTGCGGAAAAACGGGACGTCTTCCCCGCCTAGTTCGGCCCGATAACCGCTAAGGCTAGCGAGAAGCTTCGGGCCGAACCGTGCCGAGCGTTACGGGTTCGCGCCCTTCGCGGCGTCTGCGGAAATGAGCGACTTGAGGTCGAAGATGAATCCGCCGCCGCCGCTTCCGCCGCCAGCACTGACCGAGGGCAGCTTGCCGTCCCACTTGGTAATCCACTCTCGCGCGATAACCAAGCTGCCGCCCTGAACCTTGAGGGCTTCTGCGTTCAGCTTAGCCGCCCGGCTGGCACCCTCGGCGCGCGCAATTTCCGTTTCTTGCTGTAGCTTCGCTTGCTGCAGCACATACCTCTGCTTCTCGGCTTCCTGCTGGGCAACCTGCTTTGCCTCGATGGCCTTGTTGAACTCGGGCGAAAACTCAAAGTTCGTGATGCTGAGACCCGCCGGTTCCACGATCACCTTGTAATAGGCAAGTCGCTTAGTGATTTCGGCCTCGACTTCCTCTTTCACCTTTGCACGAAGCTTGATGAGCTCCTCGGCCGTGTAGCGGGCCGTAACCACCTTGATGGATTCCTGAACGGCCGGATCAATGATTCGGCTCTTATACTGGTCGCCAACCTGCTTGTACAGCTCGCCGACCTGGATCGGGTCCACGCGGAAGTTCAGCGCCACCGAAGCGGTGACCGTCTGAAGATCGCGTGACGCGGCCGTTGCCTGGCTCTCTTCCTTCTGGGTTCGAACCTCAACAAGAACGGCTTCGTTCATTCCGGGAACAATGAAGTTGATGCCCTCCGACAGCACGCCTTGGACGGCGCCAAAACGAAGCAGAACCGCCCGGTAGCCCGCCGGGACCTGTACGAAAGCGCTGGAAAGCCCGCCGATAACGATAAGCAGCAGGCCGATCAGGCGCACCGACCAAGCGATTCCCGCGACCTTGGTCCCCACCGGAAACTGCGACTTCGACGCCGTAACCACGAGCGAGACCAGGACGATCAAAATTCCAAAGATTACGAATGCCATGTGTAAAACTCCCTACGAATTTAGCCGCAACGGGTTGCAGGCGCGGCCATAAGAGGTACAAAACCTAGACCTATGGATCGCATTGCCGCCCTTGATGCCATCGTCGCTTCGTTCGATCTGAACACCCATCCGTTTTACACGGACTGGCGGGCAGGAACCCTTCCGAAAGAGAAGATGGTGGACTACTCCGGCGAGTATGGCCGGTTCGTGGCCACGATCGCCAAGGGCTGGGAAACCCTGGGCTTCGAGAACTACGCCGAAGAAGAGCGCGAGCACGAGGTTCTCTGGGAGAACTTCCGCGCCGAGATCCACTCGACCGACCGCTCGAACTACCCGCAGACCGACGTTCTCGTGACCGCCGCCGACCGATTTTTCTCGGTTGCGCCGGAAGCCGTGGGAGCGCTTTACGCCTTCGAAGCCCAGCAGCCGAACACGGCCAAGAGCAAGCTCGACGGCCTAAACGAGCACTACGGAATTTCGGATGCCGGTAAGGAGTACTTCACGGTTCATGCCGAGGATTTCAACGAAGTCGTCGATCTCCGGAACTACGTCGCCACGATGAGCGAAGCCGACTTCAACCGCGCCAAGGTTGCGTGCAGCGTCGTCTGCGGAGCCATGTGGAGCGCCCTGGACGGCATCTATTACTCGACCAAAACGATTTCTGCCTGAAAGGGAAAGAACGGTTGTTTTGGAGTGCGGTGGCTCTGCCACCGCTTTTGAGGAACTATTGTTCGCGGCAACAAGGCGGCTCTGCCGCCTTTTCGCGATTCATTCGTTACTCCCGGTTCTCGGTGGAAGAGCCACAAATGGCCAAAGCGGTGGCAGAGCCACCGCACTCCAAACTCGGACGCCAGCAGCGCCCGACTACCTACTTCGTCCAGGTCGCGACCGCCTGCAGCGTATCCACGCGGTAGGCGGTTGCTTTGTTAGGCGACGTCGTGGGCGAAAACACGATGGCAAAGTTGCCCACGCGCCTCACCGACGTCTTTTGGGCAATCTCTGCCATCTGCCCGGTTGAGAGATTTCGCAGGAAGCTTCCGTCAGGCTCTTCGCTCGTCACCAACCCAGGAGCCAGTTGATCCACGAACTTGGCCGGACCTTTGCATTCCGCCAGAAGCTGCACCCGCGGCGCTTCGAAATCGAGCTTGCCAACGAGGAACGACCCAAACGCGGTCTTCTCGATGTAGTTCCCTTCAAGGCTCATGAACTGTAGAGTCTCGCCCAGCTCCTTGAAGTCGTAGCGAACCGCCGCCGGATCGAAGTAGGCCAATCCCCATTTACCTGCCTGCTGAATGGGCAGAGACAATCGACCGGCCGAAATCCGCAGCCACTTATCAATGGGGCTGCGCGCCGGGGAAAGTCCCTGGAAGCGAGCCAGTAGTTCAGGCTTCGGGCGGCTAGCGGTCAGGTCCACGCGGACCAAAACTTCCAGCCACGGCTTCCCTGCCTTATCCTCCCATCGCGGAACCAGATAAACGACGTTTCCAACGCGCCGCGAGCCGCTAAGGCCGGTGGCTTCCCGCTTTCGGCTGCCATCCTTAACCGCGGCCATCGTCTGCAAAATTTCTGGTCGTTCAAAGATTCGCGGCGAAACCGAAATTTCGTCGAGCCGCGTGCTTCGGACGTCTTCGCCAACGCGAATCGTCAACCCTCGCTCATCCCATACCACCCACGTCTTATCTTTCCGGAACGCGATGCTCAGCGTTTTCTGTTCTGGTTCGGGCAACAATGGCACCGTCGTGACCGCCGTTGCCGACCGCACCACGAACGTTTGTTGGGTGTATGATAGTGAGGTCTTGTCTACCTGTTTTACAGGCGCATAGCAGGCCAAGAGCGCAAAATGAATCATCTTTTCCCCACCGGAGATCGCATTGTACTGCCGTGACTGCCCAAGATTCGATCAAGAAAATGAACGCTGCCTCGACCAAAAGGTGAACCCCCAAAGGCGAGAGCAAGCGGTAGACGTGGCCAACGTCCTTGGGCTTCGCGCAATTTGTGTTTTCAACGACTTTCGTGAGTCGCTTGTTCAGGCGCGTAAGAACCCGCCCGGCTCCAAACCAAGAAAGGCTAGGTAGCATCTAAAGATGGCTTCGAACGAACTGCAACGTCTTTGGAAGCTTCACCAGATTGACGCCGGTCTCGCCGAAGTCCGCGCCCGTGCCGCCGCGCTCAGTCCCGGCCGAGAGCTTATGGCCGAGGTGAAGCGCCTTGAGGAACAGGACGAAACGATTGGCGGCGCATATCGCAAGCTCCGGGCCGAACTCACCGATCTCGAACTCGCGAAGAGATCCGCCGAAGACAAGATTAAGGCCACGAACGACGACCTTTATTCCGGGCGGTTGGTCATCGCCCGCGAGGCGCAAGATAAGCAACGCGAGCTGGAGATGCTGACCCGCCAGATCGAAAAGGCGGAGCACAAAATCGGCCAGTTGCGGGCGCAGATTGTCCCGGCAGAAAAGGAAGCCAACACCATTACCGACCAGCTGACGGCCAAAAAGAAGGAACTCGCGATCGGTAAGAAGAAGGCCCTGGAAACGCGCGGCGAACTCGAAGCCCGCTTCGCCCAGCTAAACGAGTTGCGGCCAAACGCGGCAAAGATCGTGCCGCCGGCCCTTCTGGCACGTTATGAAGTCGTTCGTAAATCTCACGGCACCGGCATGGCCCTCATCACGAAAAAGCAAACGTGCGAAGGTTGCGGCATGTCGCTCCCCGAGAAAACGATCATCACTGCGAAGGACGACAAACTCGTAACATGCCAGTCTTGCCACAGAATCTTGTACTTTACGGCCGGCTTGGTCTAATCCTCGCGGTCTTGGGCTCGACCCCAGGATGCGCCCGATTTCCCGATTCCGGGGCCGTAGGCAACTTCACTCGGATCCGGTTTAAGATCCGCGTGAACGGGACCATCAACGACAGCACCGATTCGTCGCCGCTGACGCAATACGTCTACATCATTGCCATTCGCGTGTTACAGACAGACGATATTCCCAACACCGGCGCGCCGATTCCGGTGGCAAACGAAACGTCGCCGAACGGTTTTGTGGCTGGTTCTCCCACCCACTTTGTGCAATACGATTCTTTGCGGCCATCGCAGCCGTTCATCCTCTACAAGTTCAACCCCGGCCCAACCGCCGGCGACCCGACGAACCCGGTGAACTTGGGCTCGTGGTTCGATACATCTTCAACTCGCGGCCGAATCATCAACTTCGTTCGGCCAAGCGACGCCGGGGGAAGCCCGAAGGAGTTCCAGTTCGACCTATTCGCCAATCAACTGGTGGACGCGAACGCCGACGCCGGAACCATCCGACGGCTTCAGGTGAACATCCTACCAATGAACCGCCTGAGCACAAGCGGCGGAAGCCGCGTCTGGGATGCGGTCGGAAACTCGCTGAGCCCGTCCGAGATCAACTCGGTGCTAACCGTTGACCTTCGGTCGAACTCCACCGTCAACAACACCACCGGGATCGAGCCAACCGGCGACACGGTTGGCGCGAACGACCCCGACGCCGACATCAGCGACTTTACGATCGAAGTCCAGCGGCCCTAACGCAGCGCTAGAGCGCGCATCGCGGACACGCCAACTTCGATCGAGTCGTCGTTAAAGTCGAAGTTCGGCGCGTGCAGGTTCGGGTACGTCTCCTGTCCCGCCGACTTCAGGCCAAGGAAGAAGAAGCAAGCGGGCACCTCGTAGCCGTAGAAGCTGAAGTCCTCGCCGCCCATCGTCGGGTGTTCTTCCAGCAGGACGTTCTCCGCGCCGAGCGTATCGCGGGCGACTTCGCGGAAGAACTCTGTCGCACCCGCGTCGTTGAGGGTCACCGGGTACGGGTCTTCGGCCCAGAGCACCGAAGCCTTCGCGCCAAAACCGATGGCAATCGAAGCCACGAGAGACTCGATTCGCTCCCGCGCCGCCCGCTCGACCGCGCCGTCGAGCGTGCGCAAGGTTCCGTTCAGCCACGCCGTCTCGGGGATCACGTTATGCGCCACCCCAGCCAAGAACTGTCCGATGGTGACGACAACCGAATCGAGCGGGCCGACCGTTCGGCTCGCGACCGTCTGCAAGGCGGTGACGATGTGCGCGCCCACCACGATCGGGTCGATGCCATAGTGCGGGTAGGCCGCGTGCGAGCCTTTGCCCGTAATTTGCACCGAGAACGAAGCCGCGCTTGCCAGCAACGGACCAATTCGGGTGCTTACTTCGCCAACGTGGGCATTAGGAAAACCGTGCAGGCCGAAGATTTCGTCAACCTTTGCCGGGACCAGTCGGCCGTCCAGCGCGCCTTCTTCCACCATCTTCTTGCCGCCCGCGCCGCCTTCCTCGGCCGGCTGGAAAACGAACACCACATTGTTGGGCCGCTCGCTGGTCTTCGCCAAAACTTCGGCCGTGCCGACCAAAATCGTCGTGTGGCCGTCGTGCCCGCAGGCGTGCATCACGCCCGCGTTCTGGCTGGCATACGGCAGCCCGGTGAGCTCATTAATTGGCAGGGCGTCCATATCCGCCCGCAACGCCACCGTCTTCGCCGCACTTGGGTTTTCGGTTGCGGGCAAAAAGCCGAGCAAGCCGGTTTTTGCGACACCGGTTCGAACTTCAACCCCGGCCGCCGTCAGGGCTTCGGCTACTTTTTGCCCGGTTCGGACCTCGGTGTAGCCGAGCTCCGGGTGCGCATGCAGGTCCCGGCGAAAGGCAGTTAGGCGGTCGAGATGGGCAGGATCGAGGCGGAAGCTCATGCGACTAGCATACGGCAACTAACCCACGGCCGATTGGAGTCCAACCTTTGCACCTGGGCCGGATGGATGGGAAAATGTGGGAGGGCTCGTCCTTCGCCCGGTGAGGATCCAAACATTTTCACTTTTGGCGGTCTGATTTTTCTCGATAACGTGCAGAACCTTAACAATCGGCGGCTAGGATCGCAAAATGCCTACGTTCGACCGTCGCACGTTTCTTAAGACCGGACTCCTCGGAAGCCTGGTTGGCGTCCAGGGCCTGCTCGCCCGACCCGCACTCGCAAAACCCGCCCTTGGCCGAGACTTCGGAAACGACAAGGTCGGTTACGGCTCGCTAAAGAAAACCGCCAGCAAGAACACCGGCGAATCGATGCTCTCGCTTCCCGAAGGTTTCTCCTATACGATTCTCGGAAAGGTCGGCGACAAGATGAGCGACGGCAATCTGACCCCAGCCGCGCATGACGGCACCGCCGCGCAAAACTATAAAGGCAAGATTCGCCTCATCCGAAACCACGAAGTACGCAACGAGCCGGGTAAGGGCAAGGCATTCGGCCGCCCTTCAAACGCTTACGACAAGGCAGCCGGCGGCGGAACGACGACGATCGAAATCGATCCGGTGACGCGCGAGCGCGTCCGCGACTGGGTTTCCCTGAGCGGAACCCTGGTGAACTGCGCCGGCGGACGAACCCCCTGGGGCACCTGGATTAGCTGCGAAGAGACGACGGCCGGCCACGGCAAGAGCAAGGTCTATCACAAGGACAAAGAGCAGGGCGGCGGATACGAAAAGGAGCACGGCTTCAACTTCGAAGTGCCGTTCTCGGCCGACGGATCGGTGAAGGCGGTTCCGCTGATCGAAATGGGTCGCTTCGTGCACGAGGCCATCGCGGTTGACCCGAGCACCGGCATCGTTTACCAAACCGAAGACCACGGCTCGGCGGGCTTCTACCGCTTCCTTCCGAACGTCATCGGCAAGCTTGCCGACGGCGGCAAGCTGCAGATGGCCAAGGTGAAAGGCAAAGACCTCGTGGATACGCGCAAGGGCCAGAAGGACGGCATGACCTATGAAATCGAATGGGTGGACATCAAGGATCCGAATCCGGCGAATGCCTGGGAAAACGAGCTCGCCGTGGCAAAGCAAGGCCGCGCGAACGGCGCAATGATCTTCGCCCGCTTGGAAGGTGCCTGGTATGGCGATGGCTGCATCTTCCTCAACTCGACGAATGGCGGCCAGGCAGAAGCCGGCCAAATCTGGCGGTACCGACCGATGGGTGAAGCCACCGGCGAACTTACGTTGCTGTTCGAATCGCCGAGCCGTGAGATTCTGGACGCGCCGGACAACCTCTGCGTGACCCCGCGCGGTGCCCTCGTCATCTGCGAAGATGGACCCGGCACGAACTACGTCCGGGGACTCAGTAAAGAAGGCCTCATCTTTGACTTTGCTCAGAACCTGGTCAACGACAGCGAGTTCACCGGCGCAACGTTTAGCCCAGACGGCCAAACGCTATTCTTCAACATCCAGAACCCCGGAACCACGTTTGCGGTTTGGGGTCCCTGGGAACGCGGCGTCTTCTAAGCCGAGAAGCCATACGGCGGGCGGAACACGCCCGCTTCGGTAATGATCGCCGAGATCAGCTCGCCCGGGGTGACGTCGAACCCTGGGTTGTAGACCGGCGTGCCTTCGGGCGCAACTTGCACTCCCTCGATGTGGGTGAGTTCGGTTGGGCTGCGCTCCTCGATCGGGATGCTGTCGCCGGTCGGCATCGTCGGGTCGAGCGTGCTGCTGGGAGCGGCGATGTAGAACGGAATGCCGTGGTGCTTCGCGAGGACGGCCAGCGTGTACGTGCCGATCTTGTTCGCCGAGTCTCCGTTGGCGGCGATTCGGTCGGCCCCGGCGATGACGAGGTCAATCTTCTTTTGCGCGAAGAGGATTCCAGCGGCTGAGTCGACGATGGAAACGAACGGGATGCCCTCGTGCTTTAGCTCAAAGGCGGTGAGGCGAAGCCCCTGCTGGCGGGGTCTCGTCTCGCAGCTGTAAACGAAAATCGTCGGGTCGGCGGCGAACGCCGAACGAATGACCCCCAGCGCGGTTCCGTGCCCGGCCGTTGCCAGCGCGCCGGTGTTGCAGATCGTGAGGATTCGGGCACCATTCGGAACGAGCGATGCTCCGTGCGCACCAATGGCTTGGTTCATCGCGAGGTCCTCGCGTTCTATTGCCTGGGCTTCGGCCAAAACTGCGTCAAAGCCGTGCGCCAGAACCGGGTCCAGCCGCTCTAGGGCCCAGAACAGATTCACCGCCGTAGGACGGGATTCCGCCAAAGTCCTCCGGGCCAAAACCACGTCTTCCCCACCAAGAACCGCCAACGCCATGCCGTAGGCCGCCGCGATTCCGATGGCCGGCGCGCCCCGAACCGCCATGTCGCGAATGGCCGCCGCCACCTCGCCCGACGTCCGCAACGTCAACCATTCTTCCCGCTGCGGCAGCGCGCGCTGGTCCAGCATCAGAAGGTGATCGTCTTTCCAAACTTGCGGTGAGAGGCTCATACGTGATAACGTACCAAAACCGATGGGAGGTTATCGTGTTAACCTATTCGGAGCCGCCATGATTTCACTCGCGCTTCTCTTTGTTTGCCAGGCCGATACCGGACTGATCCTCTTCGACCGACCGCTGCTCTTCGCCTACGGGTCATGGGAAAAGAAGGCCACGGTCGTCGACGGAAAACTGGAACTGCGCGGCGTGACCCCGCAGGGCGGCGGCGGCACGAACGTGGAACTCGACCTTTCCGGCGACGCCAGGAAGAGTTTCGAAATTCGGCTGAAGTTCTCGGGCAAGCCGCCGTTGCAACGGCTCCGGTTGATGCTCTCCGACGACGCAGGTCACTCCGGCAACTACGACTTCCCGATGGCCGATGCCAAGCCCGGCGTCGCCGAACTGACGCCGTTTGAAGGCGCCGCGCTTGAGAATCCCACCGAACTCAAAGACGGAAAGACGCTGAACCTGGCAAAGATCCGCCAGTGGCAGCTCGTCGGGGACTGGAGCAGCGCGACGCCCTTCGACCTCGACGTGCTGTCGGTTCGCACGATTGAACCGACGGAAGCCATTCTAAAGTCTCGCGCCGAGGCCAAGGCAAAGCGACTGGCTGAGGCCCAAGCCCGGCTCGAAGAAGCCCGCCGCCTCCGGGAACAGTTCGGGAAAATCAGCCCGGATTCGCCGAAGTTTGAGGCCGTCTACGCCGTCGCGCCCGACACGGTCGCCATCCGAATCCGCCAGGGCGTGGGCACCGCCAGCCAACTCCTGCCCTATTCTGCGGTCGCGGGCGAGAAGCTGGAGAAGCAGGGCGACGCCACGGTCGTGGTACGAAACGGCCAGCCGCTGGGCTATCTCATCGGCAGCAAGACCAAGCAGATCAAGACTTTTGAGAAGTACACCGGAGACCCGCTCCTCACCGACTTCCTCGCCGACCCGGCAAACTATCGGCTGGGCGATCAGGTTCCAGTTCAGGTCTCGCGAAAGACGAAGCCGATCAACTCGGTTCAACCCGGATACGAGCTGATCCTGCGGCACACCATCTACCTGCGGTTTCCCAAGCCCATCGCCGCCGGGTCGGCGCTTCCTCTGAACCTCGGCAAACTGAACGTACAAGGTGCCCCCGCCACGTGGAAGTTCGACCCCGAGCAGACTTGGAGCGAAGCGGTCAAAGTCAACCAAGTCGGCTACCGGCCCAGCGACCCGTTCAAGCGCGGATTCCTTTCGGTATGGCTCGGCAAAGGCGGCGTACAAAGCTACAACTCGCCGAAGTTTCGGGTGATCGACGCGGCCGGAAAGATTGCGTTTAGCGGCGAAGCCAAGCCAACCAAGCTGGCCACCGATCCCGAAAACTACAATCGCCCCGAAAACCAGACCCTCACCGACGTCTACTCGCTGGACTTCTCTCCCGTGAAGACCGCCGGAACCTACCGGCTAGTCGTGGATGGAATCGGCACTAGTTATCCGTTTGAGATCGGCGAAGGCGCCTGGTACCGCGCGTTCCGAACCCAGCTGCGCGGGCTATACAACAACCGATCCGGCACCGAACTCGGCCCGCCGTACACGCCGTTCAAGAAGCCGGTTGACTTCAAGCCGGGCGTCACCGAGGACGTCTTCCAGTCGAGCTACTCCGTTCTCGAAGGCGGCAACGAAGGGCAAGGACTCGCGAAAAAGGCGACGACCGAGAAAATCCCCGAGGCATGGGGCGGCTACCACGACGCCGGAGACTGGAACCCGCGCCGGGTGACGCACATGGCGGTAACCGGCGCGCAGATCGAACTCGCCGAGCTGTTCCCGGCCTACTTTGCCAAGAAAACTTGGAACATCCCGAACGCCGGCAAGCTGCCCGACCTGCTGGAGGAAGCCAAGTGGGAGCTCGACCTCTTCCGACGGCTGCAAAAGCCGGATGGCGGGATGCCGTTCGGAATCGAGACCAACGGTGACCCGGCCGCCGGCGAGGTCTCCTGGAACCAGAGCTTCCCGGTTTACGTGTACGCCCCGGACATCTGGTCGAGCTGGTACTACACGGCGGTGGCGCGGCGGTTCGCCGAGGTAGCCCGACCTTACGACCCGAAACTCGCGGATGCCTACACGGCCAGCGCCAAAAAAGCGTTCGTGTGGGCGGAGAAGAAATTCGCCGCCGGCGGCGGCAAATATGCCCGCTGGGAAGCGCGGGATGCCCGAAACCTCGCCGCCGCCGTCTTACTGGCGAATGGCGACATTACGGCGAAAGCGGCCTTCGAAGCTACGACCTCGCTCGGGGTGGATAACCCGAACCTGTTCCAATACGGAACGGCGGTGCAGTCCGACGCCGCCTTTGTGGTGGCACGGGCGAAGCCGGGCCGGTTCGATGCCGCCTACAAGCCACGGGCGATCTCGGGCCTGCGCCAGCTTGCCGAATCAACGCTGAAATACACCGAAGGAAACGCCTGGGGCATCGGTTGGCCGGACCCGGGCAAGCCGCCGATGCTCGGCTTCTTCACGACTCCGGGTGGCACCGAACTCCTGCGCACCTACGAGCTGACGAAGGAGGAGAAGTACCTTTCTGCGGCGCTCAAAACGACCTCGTTCAGCCTCGGCGCGAACCCCGACAACATCGTTTACACGACCGGGCTGGGTTCAAACTCGGCGCGAAACCCGCTGAAAATGGACCAACGCCACACGGGTCAGGCAACCCCGGAAGGCCTCACCGTGTACGGAAACGTAGACCTTGCCAAATGGAACGATAGCTTCTTTACGTGGCCGATCACCTGGCACATTTCGCGGGTGGCCGTGCCAGACCCGCACGCCTGGCCGACCACGGAGAACTACATGGACGTTTATCTGTATCCGGCCATGACCGAGTACACGGTGGACATCTGGGCGCCAAACGTGTTTGTTTGGGGCTACTTGGCCGCCCGAAAGTAGCCTGTCATCAGCCCGGATAGCCGCCGGCCGACCAAAGGCCGGTGGTTTCCTGGAGTCCGATGGCCAGGTTCATGTTCTGAACCGCCTGGCTGGCCATGCCTTTAGCCAGGTTGTCCAGCGAGACGCCAATCGCCGCGAGATTGCCCTGCGTGACGGCTCCGATGTCCACGAAGTTCGAGCCGATGGTTGGCAGTAGTCGAGGCAACTCCGGCCGAACCCGCACGAACGGACGGTCCTCGTACAACTCCGTGATAGATTCTGTGGACCAGCCCGGCGGACGCCGAAACTGGATCGTGATCGAAATTCCGCGCACGAGCGGGGCCGAATGCGGAACGAACGCGACCTCCAGCGGCATGTCGCGCTCCACCAAAAACTGCTCCACCTCGGCCATGTGCTGGTGAGCGAGCGGCTTGTACGCTCGAAAGTCGTGGGCGCGCGTGGGATGGTGCGTGCCTTCGCCGGGGTTCATGCCGCTGCCGGACGATCCGGTAACGCCGGAAATAGCGACGAAATCGACGTCCTGCCCCACGAGCGGAAGCAGCCCGATCTGGAGCGCAGTCGCGAAACAACCGGGGTTGGCAATGCGGCGCGAGTCGACCGGCGGCGACACATCGGCCAGCCCGTAGTTCCACTGGCTGAGCAGCTCTGGGCACGGGTGCAGCTTCTTGTAGTGGTCGGCGTAGAGATCAGGGTCGGCGATGCGGAAGTCCGCGCTCAGGTCGATCACCGTAGCCTCGCCCAGGAAACCATCCGGCCAGGACGCATACATCGGCGCAAACTCGCCGTGCGGCATCGCGGCAAACACGACGGGATATTCGCAGTCGTTCAGCCAAGCCCAATCTGGCTCGGCGTCAAATTCGCCGTTGATCAGTTTTGTCAGATTCGGATGGACCGCGCCAAATGGCTGCCCCGCGTGCCGTCGCGACGTGCCGCGAATGCCCTCCACCGACGGATGATTGGCGAGCCAGCGCAAAAGTTCGCCGCCGCCGTAGCCCGAGGCCCCGAGAATGAGAGCGCGGATCATGTGCGGGCGATCTTCCCCCGCACGCGTTCAAGCACGAACGCGCTGAATTCGTCGGCGCGGGACCGAGCATTGATGGCGCGCACGCCAAAGTTTTGCTCCACGAACCGCGTTCCGACCGCGTTGTCGGTCGCTGGTCCGGCGACGACGTCTACCGTGATTCCAAACGCCTCTTGCAGGTAACGAATGCCGCCGGAAACCCCGACCGGGTCGTTTGCGCAGAGAATGAACGCCGCCGAGTGCTGCATCAGTTCATTGTCGGCCAAAATCGCCTGCACGCCATATTCGCCCATGATTCCGTCGCCCGTCTCGGCCACGATCACGTCGGCTCCGCGCGAAGTGAGCTCGGTAAACACGGACCGGGCGGTCTGGGTCGAACTGGTTTCCGAAGAGGCCGTGACGCCCGTGTCGGTAAAGTCCAGGCTCCATTCGGCCCCGTAATCCTCCATGCTGAGGATGTCGCGGTAGAGCGAAACGCCGGTGAGCTTTGCGCCGCCGACCCGAAACCCGGCCTGGGTCAGCTTGCGCACGAGTTGGCAAGCCGCCGCCGTCTTGCCCGCGTTCATGCAGGTTCCCGCGATGTAGATGACCGGCGTCGCCGGGACCGTCGGGGATGCCGTAATCGATGCCTGACCGATGTTTGCCGGTCGCCCGACGCGGCTTTCGAACTCGGGAAACACCTGCACCTGGCCCAAAATCTCGAGTTCGAAGGGCGCGCCGACATCCCGGTTGAACGAAACGCAACGGCCGATGACCCCGCCCAGGTTGAGCAGATTTAGCGTCTCCCCCACCTGAACCGACTCCGGCAGAACGCCCTCGTAGCCGTGCAGGGCGTTTCGGTGCCCGAGGGCACCCACGATCAGATCGCCGCTGTGCAGGGTGCTCATCCGGCCGTGAACATCCTCGATCTGGTTGTACGTCTGCTTGTCGTTTTGAACCCGGCCGACCAGCACCGAACCGTGCTCGGCGACAATCGTGCCGTCAACGGTCAGCGACTTTGCCAGCCGGAGGTTCCGAGTGACCGAAGCGATCTTGTCGACGGATAGTCGCATCAAGCCCCCGCCTGTGCTTTGCCCACGAGGTACTGCCCAACGCCGAACACCTTGGCGAAGCCGGCGGCTTCTTGACCGGTCCAGAGCCGGTTCGACTCGCCGTAGCTGGCGACGTCTGGGTTCATCAGGGAAAACTCGGACCGCACTCCCTGCACGGTGAAGCCGCGAGGATAGAGGAGCACGCGAACGTCGCCGCTGACGAAACGCTGGCTGCTAGTGAGAAAAGCCTCGAGGTCACGCGCGAGTGGGTCGAAGAACTGCCCTTCGTGAAGCAAGGCGCCGTAGAGGTTGCCCAGCGATTCCTTCCAGAAAAGTTGCTTGCCGCTGAGGACGGCCTTTTCCAGTTCGCGGTGCGCGCCGATGAGCAAGTGCGCCGCCGGGGCTTCATAGCCGATGCGGCCTTTGATGCCGAGGATCGTGTCGCCGAGGTGATGCCCACGCCCAACGCCAAACCTCCCGCCAAGCGCGTTCAACGTCTCGACCAACACAACCGGGTCCATCGCATGGCCATCGACCGCGACCGGCACACCGGCCGAAAACTGGATCGTGAGGTCCTGCGGTGCCAACTGAGTATCCACGCGGCCACCGGGAAAAGCTTCTTCGGGCAGGGCATCCCACGTGCCCAGCGTCTCCCGGCCGCCGACGCTGGTTCCCCACATGCCTTCGTTCACGGAATAGTCCTTCGTTCGGGCGGGGAAAGTGAATCCGCGCTCCGCGAGGTAGTCGACCTCGGCCGCCCGGGAAAGGGCCAAGTCACGAATCGGCGTGACGATCTCGGCCTCCGGCGCCAACGCCCGGAAGGCAACGTCAAACCGAACCTGGTCGTTTCCGGCACCGGTGCTGCCGTGGGCGATGGCGGTCGCGCCAAGCTCTTTTGCGGCGGCCACCACCGCGGCGGCTTGGCAAACCCGCTCGGCCGATACGCTCAGCGGATATGCCTGGCCGCGAAGAACGTTTCCGTAGACAAGGTATCGGAGGTAATTCTGCCACAGGTCCGCCCGTGCATCTATGACCCGATGCGAGGAGGCCCCAAGCCGGACGGCCAGTTCGTCAATACGTTCGCGCTCTTCCGCCGAGAAGCCGCCGGTATCGACCGTGACGGTGTGGACCGCGTACCCCTGCTCGCGCAGGTACAGCACGCAGAAGGAGGTGTCGAGCCCCCCGGAAAACGCCAAAACGAGATTGCCTTTCATGTCGTGATACTTTGCGTCCAGCTTACGCGACCCGGAAGAACCGCCGAGCCGCCTCTGCGTAGAAGCGAACTCCGGCTTCCAATTCCGCGGCCAGCAGATATTCGTTGGGGGTGTGGCTGCGCTTGGTGTCGCCGGGACCAACCTTTACGGCCGGAATGTCGCCCAAGAACGCCCAATCGGAAACCGTTGCCGATCCGACCGGCTCGGGCGAGGGCGAGGCGGCCAGTGCGGCCCGCGCCAGCGGATGATCGTGCGAGATCGATTTCGGCAGGTAGCGCTCGCTGTGAACGATGATTTTCGTCTCGAGGGTTTCCCGTAAAAGGGTGGCCAGTTCGGTATGGTCCAGGTTCGGTGTAGTTCGAAAATCGACGAAAAACTCGCATCGGTACGGGATGACGTTGCGCATCTTGCCGCCCTGAATCACCGAGACTTGCGCGCGCGTCTCGCCCAAAACGGGGTCGGGCTCGAACCGCATGGCCTCCAGCCGGACGATGTCCCTCGCCGCTTTGTGGATAGCATTCTCGCCGAGATGGCCATGGGCGACGTGGGCGCTCACGCCCTCCGATTCGCACCGAAAAAGCAGCATTCCCCGCTGCGCGGTGCAAACGTTCAGGTTCGTCGGCTCACCGACGAACGCGCCTTCGAACTCGCCAAGCTGCGGAAGCAGCCGCGAAATCCCGTCCGGCCCGCCGTTTTCCTCTTCGGCGGTTAGCGCGACCACGACGCGGCCGTGATCGAGTCCGGCCAATTCTCGCGCGGCAAACAGCATGGCCGTACCGCAGCCTTTCGCATCGTTTGCTCCGAGCGCGGTCAGCTTGCCGTCGATCCACTCGCCCGCGAACGGGTCAACGTTCCAGCCTTCGCAAACGGCGACCGTGTCGAGGTGGCTCACCATCAGGATTCGCGGCCCGGTGGTACCAATCTCAAACCATACGTTGTTTCCGTCTCGCTTCGGCTCCAGTCCCCAGCCGGAAACGGTTTCGAACACGAGCGTCGCCGCCGCGTCCTCATGACGACTAAAGCTCTGGGTTTGCACAAACTGGGACAGAAAGTCGCCCGGGCTCACGCAGTTTCGTCTCGCCGAATCATCGTGCCCGCGCCCTCGTTCGTAAAGACCTCAATCAGAAGGCTGTCGGGTGCGTAACCACCGACCAAGTGGACCGACTTCACGCCCGCCGCAAGCGCGTTCTTTACCGCCGCAAGCTTGGGCCGCATGCCGCCGCTCACCCCACCGGAGGCCACCATCTCGTCGGCCTCGCTCTCCCAAAGGAACGGAATAAGCGAGTTCGGCTGGTGCGCGTCGCGCAACAAACCCGGTATTCGCATTACGAACATCAGCTTCTCGGCGTCGATCGCCCCGGCGACGTGTGCCGCCACGGTGTCCGCATTCGTGTTGAAAAGTTGGCCGCTTACCGTTGCGGTAAGGGGCGCGATCACCGGAACGTAGCCGCCCGCAAGCAGGTGATAAATCAGCGCCGGGTCGACCCGCTCGACATCGCCGACGAGACCAAAGTCGACCGTCTGCAGGCCGTCTTCGGTCTCAAGCGTCATCGGCGGCCGTTGGCTCGCCTCGATGAGGCCGGCATCAAGGCCAGAAATCCCCACCACCGGAAGCCCGACCTCACGCAGTACGCTCAGAAAATCGAGGTGTGCGACGCCGCCTAGGGCCATCTTGACGACCTCAAGTCCCTCGGGAGTCGTCACGCGGCGCCCAGCGACCTTCGGGGTCTCGACGTTTAGCCGTTCCGCAAGGCCATCCACCGCCGTCCCGCCGCCGTGCACCAGCACCACTCGGATGCCGAGGTGCCACATCAGAGCGATCTGCTCGCCGACGCTGCGGGTGGCTCCCGCCGAATCCAAAACTTCCCCGCCGAGCTTAACGACGAAGATCTTGTCGCGGAACTTACCGACGTACGGAGCGGCGGTGCGCAGTGCCTTCATGCCGTTCATGCGCCACCTTTCAGTCGGTCCAGGATCACGCGCTGTACGTGGAAACGGTTTTCCGCTTCATCGATCACGCGCGAACGTGGGCCATCCAGCACGGTTTCCGAAACTTCCAAGTTTCGGCGAACGGGCAGGCAATGGCAGAAGATAGCGTCGCGGTGCATCATGTCGAAATCCGAATCTCGGGTCATCCAGTCTTCGAGACGCACTTCGGCGGTTCCGTCGGTCGGTCCCCACGCCTTGGCGTAAAGAACTTTGCTTCCGGCGGCGGCTTCGGCACGATCTCGTAGAACGGACACTTTACCGCCCGTCGCCCGGGCATATTCGTGCGCCTGCTTGAGGACACTCGGCGCGAGTTCAAACCCCTCCGGATGGACGACGCGAACATCGCAACCGCTGGCCGCCGCGGAAAGCAAAAACGAGTTTGGAACCGCGCGCGGCAACCGCTTGATGTGCGGCGCCCAGGTGAGGGTGACCGGCAAATTCTGCAGGTCGCCAAAATTCTCCCGCACCGTCAACATATCGGCTAGCCCCTGGCAGGGATGCTCCCTCGCGCTTTCCATGCTGATGACGGGCACGCCGGCGAAACGCCGAAAGGCGTTGATGACGCTGTCGGCATCATCCGCATCGAGCCCACCGCCATCCGAGAACGCCCGGACGGCCAGGAAATCGGTGTAGCGGCCGAGCACCGGAACCGCTTCGCGCAGGTGTTCGGTCAGGTCGCCGTCCATGACCACGCCGTCGCGACTTTCGAGCCGCCAAACTCCGTTGCCGACTTCGAGCACGATGGCGTTTCCGCCGCCACGAATCATTGCCGCCTCAAAGCTCGTCCGCGTTCGCAGACTTGGGTTGAAGAAGACCATGCCCAGGATGCGTCCGGCGAGGTGAGGCCCGGGAGCGTTCGCCTTCCAGGCTACGGCCTGATCCAGGACTTCTGGAACGCCTTCCGGGCCAAGATCTGCAATGTGAGTGAAATGCTTCATGGAGCCAACTCCGCCGAAAATGCGCTGACGCTCGCCAGGAACTCGGAGATGCCGTCATCCGAAAGCGTGAGCGGGGGCAGCAAGCGGAGCACCTCGGGATTGTGCGATCCACCGACCAAGATGCGGTCATCGAGCAGCCGCTTCTTTAGCACCGCCGCATGGTCGCCAACGTGCAGCCCTAGGAGCAGACCGGCCCCGCTTACGCTTGAAACAACGCTTCCCGCCAATCCGAGTCTGATGTTTTCCTCAGCAGCCTTGGCGCGTGCGGCAAGCTGCTCGGCCTCTAGAACCTCAATCGTCGCCAAAAGAGCCGAGCAGGCAATCGGCCCGCCGCCGAACGTCGAACCCAAGTCGCCTGGCTTGATGGCAGTGGCGAGCGCTTCGTTGAGGATCACCGCGCCCATCGGAACGCCGGAAGCGATGCCCTTCGCCACCGTCGTAATATCCGGATCAACGTCAAAGTAACCGCTGGCGAACGGCGTTCCCAGCCGCCCAAAACCGGTTTGGATCTCGTCAAAAATCAGAACCGTCCCACTCGCGTCGCACTTCCGGCGCAGCGCCTCCAGAAACGGCTTCGTGGCCGTCACGATCCCGGCCATCGACTGCACCGGCTCCAAGATCACGGCGGCAACGTCCGAAAAGTCCGCCGCGTCCAGGGCCGCCAAATCGTTCCACGGCAGCATCTCCGCCGGGGCCAAGAGGTCTTCGTATCCCGCCCGAATCTTCGGATCGTCGGTGACCGAAAGACCAAGAATCGAACGCCCGTGCCAGCCGCCGGTAAAACTAACGAATCGCTTTTGCCCGGTGGCCTTTCGAGCGATCTTCAGCGCGTTCTCGTTCGCCTCGGCTCCGGAATTCACAAAGAACACCCTCGTCGCCTTTCGTCCGGCAAACCGAACCAGGGCCTCGGCGGCACGCTCGCGAATGTCGAGCCGCCCAGCTGTCGAGTAGAAAATTATGCTTGAAGCCTGGGTCTGAATCGCCGCGACGACCGTCGGGTGGCAATGCCCCGTTACGCACACGCAGTGGCCACCGTAAAGGTCCAAGTAGGCATTTCCGTCGGTGTCCCAGATCCGCTCGCCCTTCCCGGAAGCAATCGTAAAAGGGAACGGGGGGTAGGTTGGGAGGAGGGCGGGAAAGGGCATCGAGCTGTACGGCAACCGGCCGTAAGGTGAATTTACCTGCCCTCCGCAAACCGGATCAAAATCGTCCGGCAAGATTGCGTTCGGCTAAGCGCGATCTTCGCGTTTGCCATGTAAAATCGCATCTGGTTCGCCGACCTATGAGAAACCCTTTGCTCAACCCAAGAAATCGAGAAACTGTCCTCCATAAGTTTGCAACCGTAGCCACGGTCGCGAGTTTTGCCGCCGTTGCTTCCGCGCAGGATTCGGCGGGCGGGGGCGGCAGCACCCTGCTCTACGTCATCATTGGGATTGCCGTCGTGCTCCTGCTCATCGGCGGTGCGTTCCTCGTCATGCGGCTTCAACGCGCGGCAGCGCGGGCTCCCCGACCCGAATTCGTTGACGAACTCACCGAGATCCGAGTTATGAAGCATCGGCTGGTGCCGATGGCCCGCGGCGTGAAGTCCGGACAAGATTTTCCGGTTCTCAAGCTTGTGACGATTGGCAAAGATCCGACGGCGACGATCAAAGTTTACGGGAACGACATTAGCGGCATTCATGCAGAAATCCTCCCGCACGACACCGGCGCCGTCATCACCGATCGCGGTGGCTACGCTGGCACGGTGGTGAATGGCGAAAAGATTGTCTCCGGACGCCCCCACGAATTGAAAGACAAGGATATGATTCAGGTTGGGGAATCCCAATATCAGTTCCGAACGACCGACGGCGACTAGACACTAGGTCACGAGACGAAACATGGACATCGCAGGCCTAACTCATATCGGCAAGGTTCGTCAAGAGAATCAGGACGGCTACCTTGCGCAGAAAATCCAGCCTGAAGGGCTGGCGGCCTTGCCGTGCATCGCGGTTGCCGACGGCATGGGCGGCCATGCATTGGGGCACCAGGCCAGCGAAACCGCCCTGCGAATCCTGCAGGAATCCATCGAGAAAAACCCGGATCGGCTGCCTTTCGGTGCCGAACTCGCCCGCAAAGTCCTACTCTCGGCGCATGACGCCGTCCGAGAGTTGGGGCAGAAGGACGAACGCGTCGGAACAACCCTAACCTTTGCGTTCATCCGGGGAAAGCACGTCATCTACGGCCACATCGGCGACTCGCGGGTCTATCTGTATCGCGCCGGAATCTTGACGCAGCTGACGACCGACCAAACGTGGGACGTCTACTCGAAGAAGCACGGGCTTCAGAACGAGCATGGCCGCGCCCTTCAGCAAGCGATCGGCGTCGGCGACACGTTGGAACCGGAAACCGGTGAGATCATGCTTGGGGCAAACGACCTATTGATGGTCTGTACCGACGGTCTCACAAAAATGATGACGGATGCGGAGATTGCCGGCGAAGTCAAGCGCGCCAAAACCGCCCAGGCGGCGTGCGACCGCTTGTTGAGTTTTGCCCTGGATCGCGGCGGAAAAGACAATGTTGCCATTAGCGTTCTGCGCGCCGCCGAGCCGCCCGTTGTTGGCGCAAAAAGCCCGCGAATGTGGGCTCTGGTTGCCGCCATCACGCTTGTCATATTGGCCGTTGGAGTGGTCTACTTGAACTCGTAGGCCGACCGATGTCAGATCCCAATTCCCCCGAATACGCCTACGACCCGATGGCGAGCGGCACCTCCAAGCGATGGGGTAGCCGTGGCGAAACCAAGTCCGGCGCGCCGGAAATTCCCGGTTACGACCTCCGAGATAACATTGGCTCCGGCGGGATGGGTTCCGTTTGGACGGCGATTTACAAGCCGCTGAACCAGGCGCGCGCCGTCAAAATTTTGGACAAAGCCCTCGCCAGGGACGAGACCTTCCGGGAGCGATTCTCGGAAGAAGCCAAGGCAATGGGCCGCCTGGAGCACCCAAACATCGTGAAGGTGTACGACGCGAACGCCGAGTTCGACCCGCCGTACATCGCCATGGAGTGGATCGAGGGCAAAACCTTCACGCAGATTCTGAACTCGCGAACGCTGCCGCACTCGGAGGCGGTCGGATACTTCGAGCAGTTGGCCGCTGCGCTCGACTACGCCCACGGGCAGGGCTTCATCCACCGTGACATCAAGCCCGCCAACGTCTTGATCACGCCTAACGGTCGGGCCTATCTCATTGACTTCGGCATCGCCTCCTGGCTCGGCGCAGACTCGCAAGGCAACACGACGCTGACCGGCACCACCAGCTACCTCGCACCCGAACTCATCCAAGGCCGATTGCCGAGCTTTTCCAGCGATATTTGGGCGTTCTCGGTGATGGTCTACCGCATCATTTCGGGCGGAATGCCGTTCGAAGGCGGCACACCGGACCAGATATTGAAGAAGATCATCGCGGAAAGCCCCGCGGAACCTAAGGTGATGTCGAAGCGGCTGAGGGCCTTTTTGCTGAAGCTTTTGCAGAAGGATCCTTCGCTTCGCTATAAATCTGCCCGCGCCCTCGTCGCCGACCTAAAGATGGCAATTGATCCTCTGACCGTCATTGGCGGAGCCAAGGGCCTTGGGATTGGCGCCGGAGTTGTTCTCGGGGCCGTGGTCCTTGGCATCGCCCTCAAGGGCGGCGGGGCGCCGCCCGCAAGTGCTCAGGACACCAAGCAGCCAGTGGCAAACGTGCCGACGAAGCCGACATCACCCGGTGGAAAATCCGCCCCGGTCGTGCCGAACGGCACGAAGCCCGTCGCGACTGCGCCGTCTTCGAAGGCCGCGCTAGCGGCGCTCAACGAATTCAAAGGCGTGTGGTACGCGGACCTCGGAACCGCTTTCGCCGAGGTCGTGGTCGAGCCGACGACCGGACGCGGCCTATCGGCCACCTGGCGGGTTCGCGACTCGAAGGGCGCGGTCGATCTCGCGCTTGTTGGCGAACTTGCCGAAGACCTGCAAACGCTTGCGGTCAAAGACAGTTCTGCTCAAACGGCGCTAGGAGACTTCTCGGGCAAGATCAACGGCGAGAAAACCCGCATCCTTGGGGCCACCGCAAAATTCGATAGCGTGCGCTTGGTCCGGGTCGACGACATCCCGATGTCGCCCTATCAAAGCACCGCCGACTTCTTCTCGATCATGATTCCGACGAGCTGGACTACCTCGACCGAAACCGACGCCGGCGGCGGACGCACGACAGCGTTTTCGCCCATCGGCGATCCCAACATTCAGCTGCGCATCACGGTTCGGCCGGACGACGGCTCGGTGCCGCTGCTTACCCAGCTCGAAAAGAAGGACGGCGAGCTGCAGACGACCGGTACCTACACGCGGCTAAACGTCCAGGGCGACACGACGATGGCCGGGCGACGCGGCGCCGCTCTTCAGTACCGCCTGAAGACCGATGCCGGGTTCACCCAAGCCGAAACGTTCCTGTTCCAGAAGGGCAATCAGGTCTACGCCGTCGAGAGCTACTATCCCGGCCAAGCCGAGGCCGTCTGGGCGCCGGTCTTTAAGCGCGTGGTTTCGAACCTACGCTTTGTGGACTAACCCTGGGTGGACTAAGCCCGGAACTTCGACCGGAATCGAGCCGTTTCGCAGCGAATGCGTCGCGCAGACTCCGGCGGCCACGCACATGCGCGCGTCTAGCGGCGTCGTGCTTGGCTCGGCCTCGCCCGAAAGGTAGCGGAAGAACTCTTCCAGAATGTTGCCATCCGCTCCGCCATGCGCGGCACCAAGCGCGGGGTCAATCTCCGGCACGATGAACTCGATGTCGGCCCGCTCGCGGTACCCGCTCTGGCCGGAGTTCCAAACGCGAACGACCGCGTTCCCGGGAATATCGCCGAAGTTCTCGATGCGGCCGTGCGAGCCGATGACGGTGTAGTTTCGCCACGCATCCGGCGCAAAATGGCACTGTTGGTAGGCGGCCAAAACGCCGTTATCCAGCTCCATCTGCATCATCGAGATGTCTTCGATGTCAACCACCGAGTTCAGCGGAGCCAAAGAAGTCGGCGGCCAAACGCCGGTGAACCGAACCGTGTGCGATTCGCCCGGCTGACGGCGAGCTTGAATGTCGCCATAAACCGCAAGCTTGCCCATGGCCGTAACCCGCTTCGAGTAGCCATCGCAGAGCCAGTGCAGAACGTCGATGTCGTGGGCTCCCTTTTGCAGCAGCAAGCCGGTTGTCTTCGTTCGGTCGGCGTGCCAGTCCTGGAAGTAGGCCTCGCCGCCGTAGCTGACGAACTGCCGGCACCAGGCCGTCTTCACGTCACCGATGTACCCCGCCTCAATCCACTCCTTCATCTTTCGGATGACCGGAAAGTGCCGCATGTTATGGCCCAGGTATAGCTTGGTGCCGGTGCGCTCGGCGGTCGCCATAATCCGGTCGCAACCTTCGATCGTGATCGCCATCGGCTTTTCGAGATAGACCGGAACGCCGGCCTCCAGGCAAGCGACCGCATGCTCCTCGTGCAGAAAGTCAGGTGAAAGCACGAAAATGGCGTCTAGACCCAGGCCGAACAGATCGCGGAAGTCATCGACGTTTGCCACGTCGCGGCTGATCTCGTCGCGAAAACGCACGTGCGCGTCGACGTCCGTGTCCGCCAAAGCCACAACCTGCCGACCCTTCTCTGGCGCGTGGGCCAGTTTTGCAATCGACCGTCGCAAGCCCCAGCCGATAACCCCAAATTTCATCACGGGTTAGTTTGGCAGACCGCGAAGTACTCCGCGAAGAACGCCTCGACATCGACGGACACGGCTATCTTGTGCGGCCCGGATGGGTCGGGCACGAAATTGAGGTGGCCGGAACGCGGATGCTCGTCAACGTCGGGCACGCCGGTGATGTACCCGGTCTCAAACTGGCATAGCTCGGGTCGGAAGATGACCGCCGCGGCGAGCGGGTCATGGAAGATGACGGTGCCGGAGTGCGCCAGCCACTTTTCCGCCATCGGAAGGAGACTCTGCAGGGGGCCTTGGCCAAACTGCGCCAGGAACGCCGCTCGTTCCAAAGCGCACTGCAGCGTGACGTCGAGGCCGATGACGAGGTGATTCACGCTGCGGCGCAACGCAGCGAAGGCGGCCGCCGGATCGACCGCCGAATTCCACTCATTCGCGTAGCCACGGCGGAATGACCCCAGCATGGAGACGGTTCCCCGCAGCATCGAAGGTATCTCAGGGTCCAGTGCGAACAGCGTCGCGATGTTTGTCATCGGTCCGATCGTGAGCAGGATGATTTCGCCCGGGCGGGCGCGAATCTGCTCCCGCAAGAAGTCCACCGCCTGGTTCGGTCGATAGTCTTGCCGATGGGGCCGGTCCGCAATCGCCGCGTAGTGCGGCACGTTCGGTTGGCCGATTCCGTATGCGAGGACCTGCGACATACCGGCGACGACCGGCACGTCGGGCAGACCAAAATCGCGGGCCGTGACTTCGGCAATCGCCGCGCGCTGGACCACATCTCCCGACACGGTGGTGATGCCCAGCAACTCGCAATCCTGTTTCGAAGCCAAATACGCAATCGCGAGCGCATCGTCGATGTCGCTGCCCGGGTCGGTGTCAAGGAGAATGGGTATTCGGTCGGTCATCGTCGTTGGTTCTCGCCTAGCTAGGGGTATACCGCCGTGGAACGTGCTAGAAACCCCGCTCTACGGAAGATTCGTCGGCGAGCGACGCCTTTCCTTTTTGGCGCCGCTGCCCTATCTTCTGCTCGTGCGCGCGTGCTACGTTGGCGGAGCCCTCTGCATTCTCAACGGCCTATTTTTCTTCTACCAAGCCTTCTTCCCGGCGTGGTGGCAAATGCTCGGCGTGATGCTGGTTGGCGCGGGCGTGTTGGCCAGTTTGTCTTTGCACAGCGTGGTTTTCGACCTGCGCGAAAAGAGCTACCGCCGCCGCCAAGGGCCGGGCACGTTCCCCAAACTAACGCGGGGTTCCACCAACGATCTTGATGCGATTGTGCTCGTTGCCGAACCCAGAAGCTTCCCTTCGGCAGCCGTAACGTACCACCTTGTCTTGCACTGGAAGGGCCAACGAGAACCCTTGATGATTTTGCAGCAGGATACGCGAGCGATGGGCCCGGGCCTCCCGCTGAACGCTGCAAGCGGGCAAATCGCCGCCGTGGGGCATCGCTACGCGAAGGCGCTAGGGCTTCCTTTCTACGACAACAGCCATATACCCGCGCCATGCCCGCGCCCAATCTGGTGATTCTCCGGTATAGAATCGGTGCGTGAACCTGATTACGCTTGCGGCGCAGCTGGCTACCGTCTGGTATGGCCCCGCCACCGCCACTTTCGACGTTGACTTTCCGGGGAACCCCTACGACCCAGCCGTGAACGACGCTCGGGTGCAGTTCACGAGCAAAGCCGGAAAGAAGCATGAAAGGTTGGCCTACTACGATGATGGCGCATTCCGCGCCGTGCTCGTCGCTCCCGAGCCCGGCGAATACACCGCAACGCTCTTCCGCAACGGGAAAGCGATGCAACAGCCGGCCACTGAGGGCAAGATCAACCTGAAGAGCCCGATGCCGCGCGGGTTCCTTCGGCTCCAAAACGGTCGATTTCGGTTTGACGATGGCACGCCTTACGTGCCGCTTGGCATGAACCTGGGCTGGCAGGGCGGCAATATGCCGGACATGACGGCGACGATCAAGCAGATGTCGGAGAACGGCATGAACTGGTCGCGGATGTGGGCCTGCAGTTGGGACGGCAAAAACCCGTTCATCCCGAACAACGCCGACAAGCTGACCGACGGCCAGCTTTGGGCCCCGGCGCTGAAGCGATGGGACGCCCTATGGGCGGCGAGCGAGGAGCACGAAGTCGCCGGGCAGTTTGTGCTTTTCCACCACGGCTTGTTTAGCTCACGCGTGAACCCGAACTGGCCAGACCACCCTTGGAATGCCGCGAAGGGCGGCTTTCTCAAGGATCCAGCCGACTTCTTTACCGACCCCGAAGCGAAGCGCCGCACCAAGCTTTGGCTCCGCACCGCGGTTGCCCGCTACGCGCATTACTCGCAGTTGATGGCCTGGGAGCTGTTCAACGAAGTGGAATGGGTGGACGCCCGGTACGCGAACCGATGGGCGGATATCGAAGCATGGCACGGCGAGATGGCCGACTATCTGCGGTCGATCGACCCGTACGGCCACCTCGTGACGACCAGTAGCGACTTGCGGCCGGGCCTGTTCACAAAGATGGACTTCGCGCAGGGCCACATTTACACCTCGAATCTGCGGGCCGGGATCGCCAACATGAAATTCCCCGGCGGAATGCCGGGCTTTGTCGGCGAATACGGCCTCTCCACCGAGGCATCGGATACCAAGCCCGAGGACATCCTCGACGGTATTTTTGCTGGAATCATGTCTGGCCAGGCCGGCGCCGGCATGTACTGGTACTGGGACATCGTCGGCCCCAAGAACTATTTCGGCACGTTCAAGCACGCCCGCGCGGCGATGGACGCAATGGATTTGCCCGGCCATCCGTTGGCAAAACCGATCGACCTTAAGATTCGGACCGACCAACGGCGGGATCTCGTGATCCGGCCCGGCCGGGGCTGGGACAAGAGCGAGCCGATCGTGCTGAATCTCCCGGACGGCGCCGACGGCGTTGGGCAGATTTCGTCGTACTTCCAGAGCGAAACCAGCGGGAATAAGGACAAGTACGCGCCGATCAAGCTTCGATTTGACGCACCGAATGCCGGAAAGCTCCAAATTCGGTTTGCCGGAATCTCGACGACCGGGGCACGCCCGAAAGCAACCGTGAACGGGACCGAGGCTTTCGCCGAGACCTTTGTTCAGGCGGGCTTCAAATCGGGAACCACGCGGGAGTTCAGCTTCCCGGCCGGACCGGTTGCCGTCGACATTACAAATGACGGCTTGGACTGGATCCAGATCGCCGACATCACTGTGCCGGGCCTCGGCATGGCGGCGGTGTCGCAGGCACTGACCGAAGGAAGTTGGCTAGCCGCACGGTTCACCGGAACCGCTGGCGCTGACATGCAGATCTCCGGCCTATTGAATCCGGACGGCGACTACGCCGTCAAATGGGTCGACCTTACCGACGGCTCGACGACCAACGCAAAAGTGACCATCGCAAAGGGGGCGGCAAAGCTCAAGCTGATCGCGAAAGATGCGGTCGCCGTGTTTTCGCCGGTCAAGTAAGGCGCAAAAAAGCCCCCGGAGAATTTCTCCCGGGGGCGATGCTCGTTAGGCGAGGGCGGCTTTCGCCTGGGCCACAACCGCATTGAAAGCTGCCGGGTCGTGAATCGCCAGATCGCTGAGGACCTTTCGGTTGAGCTGGATTCCGGCGCGCGTGAGACCGTTGATGAACTGGCTGTACTTCAGGCCCGTTCCGATGCACGCAGCGGTCAGACGAACGATCCAAAGCCGACGGAAATCGCGCTTGCGGCGACGTCGGTCTCGGAAGGCGTACTGTCCAGACTTCATAACCTGCTCGTGAGCTCGGCTGAAGACGTTCTTCTTTCGGCCCCAGTATCCAGAGGCCTTATCGATAATTTTCTTGTGGCGCTTGTGGCGCATCATTCCACGTTTAACACGTGCCATGGTTCATTTCTCCTATTTGTTCGGACCGGGTCCCAGCCACGAAGCGACTTCGGGCGGTAGCGGTAAGGGGGTTGAGGGGTGAAGGGCAGACTCAGCCGAGCATCGAGACGAGCGTTGCGCGCGCCTCGGCTGCTAGAGCGACCTTATCTACTTTCTCCACCGGTTTCACGACCTTGGCCTTCGTCTGGCCAAGGATGAGCAAGCGACGCATGCGCTTCTGTTCGCCCTGAAACACTTCCGGTTCGTGCTCAAGCCGTCGGCGCGCCGACTTCCTCTTGTGCAGGAACTGGTGGTTGTTGTGCGACTTCCGGCGCGTTATCTTGCCCGTTCCCGTGATCTTGAACCGCTTTACCGCGGTCTTGTTTGTCTTGATCTTTGGCATCTTTCTTCTTTGTGCCTGCTCCTGGCTTTGGCAGGAGGACCATGATCATCATGCGTCCGTCCAGCGTGGGTGTTCGCTCCGTCGTCGCTAGGTCGGCGCACATCTCGGCAAACTTTGCCAACCGCTGCGTCCCCAGCTCCGGGTGCGTTACTTCACGGGCCCGAAACATGCACGTCACCTTGACTTTGTCGCCATCCTCAAGGAATCTCCTTGCCTTGGTAACGTTCGTCTGCAGGTCGTGCTCCGCAATACGCGGACTGATCTTTATACCCTTTAGCTCTTGCCCCGGCTTCTTTTTGTCTTTGCCGAGCTTGCCTTCCAGGTATTTATGCTTGCCATAGTCGATGATTTTGCACACCGGCGGCACAGCGGTGGGTGAGACCATCACCAAGTCGAGCCCTTTTTCCTTCGCGAGATTGAGGGCTTGGCGGCTTTGCATGATGCCAAGCTGTCCTCCCTCGTCGTCAATCACGCGGATATCGCGGAAACGCAGAACGCGTTCGTTAACGGGTGGGCCCGGATCCGGGCGGTTGTCTCTTCTAAAGCCTGCTATGTTTGTTCACCTCGGTCTGCACATTCCTCAGACCATACAGAGTATATCGCCGTCCTGATAGGTTGTCCAGATTTTTCCGCGAAGCCCCACGGCTAGCGGGCGTTTTTCGGCATCCGGCCGGTGCAAACGATCTTTGCGCGGTAACGTTGAATGGGCAGAAGGCTCGGCAGTCGCGATGATTTTAAGAAACGTATGCGTTATTGGTGCGGGCACCATGGGTGGCGGAATTGCCGCCCACCTGGCGAACCTCGGCTTCCAGGTCACCCTATTGGATCAAACCGAGGAGGCCGTCCGGCGCGGCGCCGAGCGATTACGCACCGCGAAGCCACCTCATTTCTTCCTGCCCGAGCGCCTGCATGACGTGCGGCTTGGAACCGTGGCGGAATCCGGCGAATGGATCGGTGAAGCCGAATGGGTCATCGAGGCGATCATCGAGCGGCCGGAAGCAAAGAAAGCACTTTACGAATCGCTGCTGCCGCACCTGGGCGATGACGCCATCATCACGACCAACACCAGCGGCTTGGAAATCGGCCTTTTGGCGGACGGTCTGCCGGAATCCTTCCGCCGACGTTTCCTCGGTGCGCACTTCTTCAATCCGCCGCGGTACCTAAAGCTACTCGAGCTCATCCCGACCTCGGAAACTGACCCAGAAATCACGAGGAAAATCTCGCAGGTGTGCGAAGCCGATGCCGGCAAGCGGGTCGTGCTCGCCAAAGATACGCCAGGCTTCATCGCCAATCGGTACGGCATGTGGTGCATGTACCTGGCGGTTCACATCGCCGAAAAGCTTCAGCTCACCGTTGAGCAAGCCGACGCGATCACCGGGCCGTTCCTCGGGCGACCCAAAAGTGGCAGCTTCCGGCTGAACGACCTCGTCGGACTCGACGTGATGGACGACATCGCCACGAACCTGATGGCGCGATGCACCGAGGACCCGCACGTGGCCGTTTTGGCGCGTCCAAAGTCGCTCAACTTCCTCCTGGCAAAGGGGGCACTTGGCGAAAAAGTCGGGCAGGGATACTACCGGCGGGAAGGCAAAGAGCTCCTTGCCTTTGACCTCGTCACCCACGCGTACCGGCAACGGCAAGACGTGGACCTACCCGGTCTGAACGCCCTCGCCAAGCGTCCTTTAGCTGAAAGGGTTCGACTTGCCCTTGGTCAGCGTGACGAAGTAGGCGAATTCCTGCGGCTGTACTTGGCGCCGGCGCTTCGCTACGCCGAACTGCTTAAGGAAGAGATTTCGCACAGCGTGCAGGACTTCGACCGTGTGATGCGGTGGGGCTTTGGCTGGGAGATGGGCCCATTCGAGATGATCGATGCTATCGGGTCGGCCAGCATCGGGCTCTCGTCTCCGAGCCACTACATCGGCGGCCAGTACCGCGAGTTTTCCGGCGAGCTGGTGACGCCCGCGGCGGATCCGCAGTTCCTAACCCTGCTCGACTATCCCATCATCGAGCAGCACGAGAATTTCCGCATCCGTGATCTCGGCGACGGAGTCCGGGCGATCAGCATCGGCACGAAAATGGGCACGGTGACGCCGGACCTCGTCGATGAACTGTCCCGTTGGCTTCGGTTGGCCGCCGCCGGACCGCTGGTTTTGGCCTCGGAGGCGCGCGCGTATTCAGTCGGCTTCGACCTGAAGTTCTTCTCGGATGCGATTGACCTGGAAGATTGGGACGGCATCGACCGCGCCCTTGCCGGACTGCAAACGCTGGGCGAACTGCTGGAAGCCCGCCCGACCGTGGCCGCCGTTCACGGCTACGTTTTTGGCGGCGGGCTGGAAGTCGCGATATCATGCACCCAGGTGGTGGCCGACGCGGAAGCCCAAATCGGGATGCCGGAAGCCAAAGTTGGCCTCTTCCCCGGCGGCCGCGGCACGACGCTGATGCGCCTGAACAACCCGCAAACCGCCAAACGTCTGGCCGAGGTTGTTGGTCAACTCGCGCAGGGAATCACGTCGACCAACGCCGAGCAGGCCCGCACGCTGGGGAAG
>Ga0247843_1000912_pt1 | contig 65587 bp, 53 predicted proteins | sample LaCruzMarch2017__FD_192420 | JGI IMG/M metagenome (GOLD analysis project Ga0247843, IMG submission 192420) | Freshwater microbial communities from meromictic Lake La Cruz, Castile-La Mancha, Spain - LaCruzMarch2017_8m | ecosystem: Environmental > Aquatic > Freshwater > Lake | place: Spain...
GTCCGCGGAGGGGTCGGGGCGCCAGAACCGAGGCAGGACGAAGAGCTCCATGCGGAAGCTTCAACAACATCCGTCAGGAACTTGCCAACTTTCGGCAAACGTCGGAAGCAAAGCGCGCCGGCATGGTCGCGCCAGGTCCACCAGCGTTGGTGCCCGCTCGCGTCGAGGAGCGCCACCACGAGGCCGTTGGTGCGCGCAGAGATCGTCGCGTCGTTGGCCGTCCCCGCGAGCACGGTGAGGCCGCCGGGGAGGCTGGCTGCGTGGGTGGGGATCATCGGCGGCGACCAGACCGCGGGCGCGAGTTCGAAGTCCGTCGCGCGCAGCAGCGGACGACCGAGCTCCGGATGAAAGGTGAACAGCATCAGCGAGCCGTCACCCGGAGTCGCGAGCCCTCCCACCTGCGGCGCGCGCGCGCCGATGGAGAGCGACCGCGCGCGGGTGATCTCGCCCGCAGCGAGCGACAGCTCGACGACGAGGGTTGAGGCCGTGCTCCCTTCGCACGAGAGGGTGGAGTCGGCAGCGACGATGGGGCGATCGCCCCACCAGGCCGGATACACGCTCGGTCCGAGGCTGGCGTCGAGTGCGCGCCCCCAGCGCAGGGCGCCGTCGGCCCCCACGAGAAACACCACGGATTGTTGGGTGGCGGTGAGGCTCCCCGCGATGAGGAGCGTCCCGTCGGCGCGCGCCGCGGCGCTCCACAACAGAGTCGGAGCGGTGCCCCGGAGCCGATGACTCCAGCGGGTCGTGCCGTCTGCGCCCGCACGCCACACGTAGCTCCGCGCGGCCGTCGGGATGCCGCTCGCGACGATAAACGCGTCGCCCTCCGGGGCAGGAAGAAACGCGCGGGCGTACAGCACCGGCAAGCTATCTGGCAGCGGCGACTGAATGCGCGTAGCCAAAGCACCACCGTCAGCGATCGCAGCGTCGACGGGCGCGACGTCGACGGGCGCGACGTCGGCGGGCGCAGCGTCGGTGGGCGCAGCGTCGGTGGGCGCAGCGTCGAGGAGAGCACCGTCGGGGCGATCAGCCTCCGCGTGATCGAGCGACACGTCGGCGAGCGGGGTGACGTCCATCGAAGGTCGGTCGACCGACTCCGCGCGGTCATCGGCGATCGTTACGTCGGGTGCGGGCGCGTCGGGCGCATTCGTGGCAGGCGAGGTGCTGTCACAGCCGACGGGCGTCACGAGCAGGACGAGCGTAGCGGCGCTGCGCGGCCATCTCGTCAGGGAGCGCGGGAGTGAGGATACGAGCGACATGCGTCGCGAGATTATCGCAGACGCGCACCATGGAGTGCGCCCCGTCAACGTGAGCGCGGCCTCGTCGAAGACCCTCACCAACTCCCGCTGATGCTCGCGGTCTCGGTACTCGTGGATGGGCTCCAGATAGCGAGTGACGGTTTTGCGCCGATCGACGCGACGGTGCTTCGGCCGAGGAGCAGCCCGTTCAATCGCGCGGCGTCATCGTGCGGACCGCCGGGATGCGACTGCGACCCAGCACGATCGCGAGCGCGTTGGTGAGCAGCGGCATCATCCACTTGACCAGCATCTCGCCGGTGCCGTCGACCACCCGCACGTGCTTCGTGCTCGGCTTGTCGCGGATCTGCTGCGCCTTGAGCGTCTCCGCGCCGCCCCGGCGGCCCTTGTAGATCGCGTCGAGATTGCGCAGTTCGTCCGTCGAGAGCGTGGCGTCGACCAGGTACTCGATCGCCTTCTCACAAACTCAGCAGGGTTGAGTGGTTGAGCTGACCGCCGCTTCAGCCGCAGCAGATCAACCGCCAGCGCGCCGAGGATCGTCGTCGTCCGCACGACCTCGCGTGGCGACGACGCGATCTTCGCCGCGATCGCTCGCAAAGGCTCGGCGATCAGCGCCGGGAGGAGGAGCGTCCCGACCGACTGATCGATGCGGGGCTCGTCGGCGCTCCGCTCGCCGACGCGTCCAAAGGGGTGGTCCGGCGGCGCGGCCTCGACGGGCGTTCGGGGAGGCGCATCGGGCGGTTGCAGGACGCATCGTATCGCGTCCGGCCTGCGGAGAAGCAGTCTCCGAGGCGGCGTCCCGGGGGCTACTCTCGGCTCGCGCGGGAGCAGCTACTACGGGTCATGGGTGCTCTGCAAACCCGGGCGTAACCGTGCCGGGACGGGGGTGCCCCATGGGATCACCCATCGGCCCTGATCGCCCTGCATCGGAGGCCTCCTCGAACAGTCGCAGGGCTGGTAGCGTCCGCGGCATGAAGCTCTTTCCATGGACTCAACGCACCCCACGACGCTCTCTCCCGGCGCTGCTGACGCTGCTGTCCGGGGTGTTTGCCGCGGCGCCGGCTGCGGCCCAGACGCGGGTGCTCGTGCTCGCGGACGGCAGCACGCGGAATAGCGCGGTCTCGTACTACAACGCCGCGATCGCGGAGTTTGCCGCGGTGGTGGGCGCGAGCAACGTGCAGAGCCGCAACGACCTCGACACCGCGACGCTCACGTCCGCCGACCTGCAACGCCCCGGTGGCGGTAGCTACGACATCGTCGTTCTTGTGGCGTCGTTCAACGGCATCGGAACGTCCAACTGGACGCTGCTTCGCGACGCCGTGCGCACCCGCGCTGCGCGGTCGTTCGTGCTGTTCTCGGACCATTGCAGCCTTTGCAGCGCTGACAACGTCGATGGCGGAAATGGCAACGGCGTGGTTCCGCTGCTCAACGCGGCCGCCGGCTGGGGCGCCACGATCGGCATGCTGCGCACGGCACCGCTCCCCGCTCCGCTCAACACCGGCAGCCCGCTGAGCAGTTCGTTCACGGGCATGAACCCGATGCAGACCAACGACTACCGCTCGATGAACGGCATCCCGAGCAACAACGCGCTCTACCTCGCTCCGGGCGCGCCGGTTCCGCCTGCGGGCACCACGCGCATCGACGACGTGACCGCGGTGTTGGTCTCCAGCGCCGAGTCTTACCGCGGCCTCGGGGCGTGCGTCTTCGCGATCGCAGACGTGAACCCGCTTGCGATTCCGGGCAATCCAGGCCGCGTCGGTCCGGCCTTCGTCAACGCCGTCACGTCCGCCTCGGGCTCGTGCGCGGCCGGGCCGCTGGTCATCACGACTCCTGTCTCGGGCACCGTCACCGCCAATCCGCGGCCGGTGATTTCGGGCCTCGCGCAGCCTGGTTCGACGGTGGTGGTGATGGTGGGCGGACAGACCCTCTCTGCGCTCGCGGCGCTCGACGGAAGCTGGTCGGTCACCCCCGCGGCGCTGGCCGAAGGGAGCTACACCGCGACGGCGACGCGCACCCTCGGCGGGCTCGTGCAGACGGCCTCGACGTCGTTCACGGTGACGGTCTGCGGGAGCGGCGCGATCGCGGGCGTCGAGCGATGCGACGACGGAAACGCCACCGCGGGCGACGGATGCTCGGCCACCTGCGAGGTGGAGCGCGGCTTCGTCTGCCGCGGCGACCGATCGACGTGCGCGGTCACGTGCGGCGACGGCGTGCGCGCGCCGACGGAGACATGCGACGACGGAAACGCCACCGCGGGCGACGGATGCTCGGCCGCCTGCGCGATCGAAGCGGGATGGAGTTGCGACAACCCCGACACCACGGTGCTCTATTCACGACTGGGCGTGAGCGATTGCGTGGTGGTTCCGGGCTTCGAGCCGGCGTCAGCGCCCGCGGTGCCTCCGCGCCTCGCGGTGCCGGGCGTGGGCGTCTGGACGGCGTACCGCGCGCGCTACGTCACGGGCGTCGTGGACTTCGGCGATCGACCGACCTCGTTTCGCTCGCCGACGCTGCTCCAGTTCGACCCTGGGACGGGCGTTCGCGCGGCGGTGTTTGGGGGCTTCACCACCATCGGCCAGACCTCCCCGGCCCTCGCCCGCACGGTGGCCGAGCGTGGGTCGTACGACTTCGCGGTGGGCGTGGCCGGCTCGGTGCGCGCTGCTTCTCCCGACAACGCCGGCGCGTGCGGAAACAACTCCGACACCGCGATCACCTACCGCATTGACTCGATGAGCGTGTGCGGCCCGGCGTGCCGCGACACCTCGATGACGGGTACGGACACCGGTTGCACGATGGCCGCGCCGCACTGCCGTTCTCTCACGGGCGGCGGCGCTCGCTGTGAGGTGTGCGTGGACAGCGCGACGGCCGGCGCCGACCTCGGATGCACCACGACGACGCCGTACTGCGTTCCCGATGCGATGGGGCGCAACGCCTGCGTCGCCTGCACGGGCGCGGCGGACTGCGACGACAACGTCGCCTGCACCACAGACGCTTGCGGAAACGGAGCCTGCTCCCACACGCCTGTCGCCGCGGGCGGCGCAGGCGGGTGCAGCACCGGGCTCGTGTGCTCCGGGGGCGCAACCGGAACCTGCGTGCAATGTGTCTCCGACGCGCAGTGCACGGGCGTCGCGTCGGTGTGTGACCTCGTCACCTCGACCTGCCGCGCCCCCGTGATGGACGCCGGTGCCGACGTCGCCGACGTCGCCGACGTGCCTTCGACGGATGCCGCCACCGATGTGGCCACGGATGCGAGCGTGCAGGACGTCACGAGCGCACCGGATGTGCCTGCGAAGGAGGATGTTTCGACCGTGCGAGACAGCGGGACGACGGCCGACGCGTCGGATTCGGGCCAGAGCGTGTTCGCGCTGCAGGGTGACGGTTGCGGATGCGCCGTCCCGGGCACAGGTGCTCGTCGTCCATCGGCGGCAGGTGCGCTCTTCGCCCTCGGCGCAGCGCTCGCGCGTCGCCGTCGAAAGCGCCGCTGAGCCCAACGCGCCTCACCGGAGCGACGGCGACGGGTGACCCGGGCGTGCCAGAACAGATCGGAAACCGATTCTAGTACCGCATCGCAGGAGTTCTGACGGGTTGGGGGGGGCCTCAACGCTCATGGAGGGGCAGAGGCAGAAACCGCAAGGGCGCAAGGGTCGCAAGGGAGGCGCACGAGTGCTTGCCGCAGGCGGCGGCGCGGTCTCACGAGACGTTGGGCGTGAACGACTCGAGCGCCTGACCGCCCATCCCATCGCTCCCCTTTGACCCCATTCCCCTGTTAGCCCCTTGCGCCTCTTGCGCCCTTGCGGTTCTTGCCTCCGCCCCTCCACGAGCGTTGAGGCCCCCCCCCAACCCGTCAGAACTCTTGCGATGCGGTACCAGAGGAGGGACGTGCGCGCGCCGCACCCGGCGAGAAGCGCCGCCCGCAGGAGATGGCCGGCGGGGCTCATCGGGCGGAAGGTCGTCGGGAGCGAGGCGCCGACCGCCGTCAGCGCACGCACAGCGACAGCGGCGTGCCGTCGTAGGCCGTCCCGTCGGGCACGCAGCGCAGACCCGTCGGGCAGATGCGGTCGGCGCAGTAGCGTGAGCAGTGCGGCGGCGACCCGACGGGCGGCCCGAGGCACAGCCCCGACGCGCAGTCCGCCGCGCGGGCGCACGCGCTGGCCCCGGTGGAGGTGCCGGTGACCACGCGCAGGCACGCGAGGTACACCGGCGTACCCGTACCGTTTGGCTGCCACGGGAGGCACGCGAACCCGCTCGGGCAGCCGGCCGTGGGCGTGCAGCCCTGCACGCAGGTGTTGGTCCCGGTGTCGCAGACGCCGCTGTAGCAGAGGTTGCTCGACGGGTTCGCCCCGCACGACCCGCCGAGGGGCGCGTTGCCCAGGATGACCCCGCTGCCCGGCGTGATCGTCGAGAGCGGCGGCACGCAGAGGCTCTGCCCCATCACCGCGATGCACTGGTACGGAGGCAGCGTGAACGCGCGGCCCCGGCCGTCGTCGAGGGTCATGCGCCGCGGGCAGTCGGCGGCGCTGCGGCAGGGCGACGAGCACACGAGGTACCCGCCGCCGCCGTCGAGGCACAGGCCCGAGGTGCAGTCGTTGTTGGTCGTGCACGGGCGCTCGACGTTGACGCACACCCGCAGCCCGGCGCCCGCGTCCTCGCACGCGAACCCCGCAGGGCACGACGCGCCCGTGTCGCACTCGCGGGTGCAGTGCGCGGCGCTGAGGGCCGCGTTGGAGAGGCAGTACCGCGCGCAGTTGGGGGCGGTCGCCGTGCACGAGAGCCCGGTGTCGTCGGGGACGCAGCGCGACGTCACTCCGGCGGGGGCGCGCGTGCAGAGGTAGCCGTCGCCGCACTGGGACGTCACCGCGCACGACCGGGTGCAGTAGCGCGCGCCGCCGCTGGTGGTGAGGCACGCGCCCGAGGCGCAGTCCGCGTCGATGGCGCACGGGTCGAGGTAGGCCCGGCGCACGGGCGGACCGGTGTCCACCGGCGGAATGACGACATCGACTACGTCGACGACATCGACGACATCGACGACCACCCCGCGATCGACGGGCACATCGACGACATCAGGGGTGTCCCGCGCGACGGGCACGTCCATCGCCGCGGGCACGTCGGGCACGTCGGGCGTGTCCCGCGCGGCGGGCACGTCGGGTACGTCCAGCACGTCGGGCGCCGCCGCGGTGTCCGGCGGGCCGAGGTCCACGCTCACCTCCGCGGTCGATCCGCCGTCCACCCGGTCGTCGATGGCGGCGCCGGTGTCTTCCTTCGGACCGGCGTCCTTGGGCTCGTTCTCGACGCAGCGGCCGCGGTCGGCGTTGCAGCTCCACCCCGGCGCGCACTCGTCGTCCGTCGCGCACTCCGCGCGGCACTGCCGCTCCGCCGAGCAGAACGTCCCGGTTTCGCAATCCACGTCGGCCGCGCACTGCCCGACGGCGCAGCCCGCCTCGCCGACCGCCACCCAGGCCGCCAGCGCGACGACCCACCGCGCCGCCGCCACGCCCCGCCGCCGAGAGCCACCGTCGCCCATAGTCCGACGATGGGATCACGGTTTCCGCCGCCGCGCACCCTCCGCCGCGCGGCGATCCCCCGCGCGCCGCCCCGCGGTCGGTACGCTCCGCCCCCATTGAGCCGACCGCGGGCGTCACCTTCCGCTGGTACGCGGGCAGGGTCCACGGCGACGAGTCCGAGGTGGTGCGCAAGATCCGCGCGGGGCGCCTCGACGGCGGCGCCCTCTCGGCCACCGGGCTCGCGCAGATCTACCGCCCCGTGCGGGCCCTCCAGCGCCCGGTGATGTTTCGTACCCCGGAGGGGTTCATGCGCGCCTTCAAGGCGCTGCGTCCCGTGCTCGAGGCTCGGCTTCGAGCGCGCGGGCTTCAGCATCCGCAACCTCTCCCCGGCGCCCGGTCCGCGGATGCTCTCGACGCGCGAGATCCAAGGCGGCGTCCGGGGAACCCCTGCCAACGCTCGTGGGAGCGGGTACCACGGTCCACCCGCGCCCTGGCGAAGCGCCCGACGCCCTGCGGTGGGCTGTCACCCGATCGCGGCGGCGCCTCACCAAATCGCTGTCTCATCTGGTTACTGGCGCGGAACCATGCCAACACAGCTCTCTCGGCGCTGCGCCATCGCTTCGCCCATCCCCCACCTTCGGCCTGATGCGCACACCGCTGCGACCGTGGTTTCTTTTGGCCCTCGCGCTCGCGGCGCTCGCCGCCTGCGACGCGACCAGCCCGCCCGCCGACGGGGCGAGCCGCGCCCTCGACGCGACCAGTCCGCCCGCCGACGTGCCCGCGCCCGCCGACGCGCCCGCGCCCGCCGACGACCTCGGCGGCGCCGCCTCCACCATCGGCCCCGCGGGCGGCTCGCTCACCCACCGCGGCGTCACCCTCACCGTCCCGCCCGGCGCCCTCGACGCGCCCGTGCGCTTCCACGTCGTCGAGACCGCCGACGCCGTCCCCGCCGGGTACACCGCCTTCTCGCCCGTCTTCCGCGTCGAGCCCGAGGGCACCGTCTTCGCCGTGCCCGCCACCATCGCGCTCCCGTATCGCGGCGACGCGGCGCTCGCCTCGGCGTTCGGGTCGCGCCCCGCCGACGCCGGGGGCGGCTTCTCGCGCCTCGGCGGCCTCGCGGAGGGCGCCACGGTCCGCGTCGCCGTCACGCGCCTCGCACGCGCCTTCGTCGCCGACGGCGTCGACTACACCGAGGCCCCCGACCGCGCGTGCGTCCGACCGCGCGTGCTCGACGTGCGCCGCGGTGAGGCCGGCACCGGCGCCTCCGCCGGCGTCGCGCTCGTCGCCACCGTCGACGACTGCCGCGGCATCCCCCTCGTCGGGCTCACCGCCGCGGACCTCACGCCCACCGAGGACGGCGCCCTCGCGGGCGCGGCCGCCCTGCTCCCGACCCCGGGGCTCCAGTGGTTCGTCACGCTCTCCTTCGACCTCGGGACCTCCTCCCGCGCCGCGCTCCCGACCGTCATCGCCGCGGCCGAGGCGCTCCTCGACGCCCTCGTGGCGCGCTCCCTCCCGGTGCAGGTGGGCGTCGAGGTGTTCGCGGGTCAGGCCAGCGTCAACGCGTGGCAGCCCCACACCCGCGACCTCGCGCGCGTCCGCGAGCGCCTCCGCGCCATCGGCACCTACGCCCTCACGGGCGCCGCGACCACCAACCTCCACGGCGCCGTCGCGCAGGGCGTCGCCCGCCTGGAGCGCGCCGAGCAGGCCTTCGAGGCCCGCAACGGCGGCGGGGCGCTGGGCCTCGGCCACCTCGTGGTGTTCACCGACGGCGGCGACACGGCCGACCGCACCGCCCCCGACGAGGCCGCCGCGGCCGCCCGCCGCGGGCGCAACCGGGTGCACCTCGTGGCCCTCGCGGGCGCCGAGCTCACCCCCGGCGCGGAGGCCTCCCTGCGCGAGCTCGCGGGGGAGGGACTCTCCGTCTCGCCCGCGCCGTCCACGCTCGGTCGCGACTACCGCGCCGTCGCCGCCCGCATCGCCCGCGAGGCGCCCCGGGCATACCTGCTCGCGTATTGCTCCGCGCTCCGCACCGGAGCCCACCGGGTGGCCGTCACGGTCGCGGGCGCGACGACCACGCGGGCGGAGGACGCGGCCCTCGACGCCGCGGGCTTCGGCGAGGGGTGCGCCGCCGCGGGCTGGGCGGGCGCCTGCGTGGGCGCGCAGTGCGGGGGCCCCGGGTGCGGCGCCTGCGACGACCGCACGAGCGTGTGCAACCCGGCGTCGCGCCAATGCGTCGACGTGTGCCGGCAGATGGGCCTCTGCGGGGGGAGGCTCATCGTCAACGCGCTCGGGTACACGCAGACCTGCGCGGACTACGGGTCGATCCGGGCGTGCGGCGGCGCGTGCACCGACGTGCTCACCGACGCCCGCCACTGCGGGGTGTGCGGGTTCGCGTGCGCTGCGGGCGCGCTCTGCCGCAACGGCGACTGCGTGCGCTGCCCGGCCGGGATGGTGGGGGTCCCGGGGGCGACGTTTGCGATGGGCCAGGTGGGCGTCGCCGAGCCGGTGCACCGGGTGCAGGTGAGCGGGTTCTGCCTCGACGAGACGGAGGTCACGGTGGCGGCGTACCGAGGGTGCACGGCGCCGGGGTGCACGCCCGCGGGCACGGCGACGCTCTGCAACGGACCCGTCCCCGGCCGCGACCGCCACCCCATCAACTGCGTCGACTGGAACCAGGCCCGCGCCTTCTGCCGCGCCCGCGGCGGCGACCTCCCCACCGAGGCCCAGTGGGAGCTGGCCGCGCGCGGCACGGACGGCCGCTCGTTTCCGTGGGGCAACGCCGCGCCTGCCGCGCAGCTCTGCTGGTCGGGCGTGGCGATGCGCGACGCCACCTGCGAGGTGCAGTCTGCGCCGGCGGGCGTTTCCCCCATCGGCGCCTACGACCTCGCGGGCAACGTCGCCGAGTGGACGCTCGACGTCAGCGCCCCCTACACCGCGACGACGGGCTTTCCTCCCATCGACCCGGGCGGTCCAGCCGACGGGGCGATGCGCGCCCTGCGCGGCGGGTCGTGGATCGACACCGTCCCCATGTACGTCCGCGCCGCGTCGCGCGACGCAGGGGCGGCGGGCTACCGCAACGTCAACCTGGGGTTCCGCTGCGCGCGCTTCGCGCCCTGATCGGCGCGCTACGCGAGGCCGGCGAGCGGCCCGGTGCAGAACTCGGGCATCCCGAAGGTGTTCGACGCCACGCCCATCGCCTGCTGGAGCGAGACCAGCAGGTCGAGGTGCGAGGCGTGCTCGTACTGCAGGTAGCGCCCCGTGCGGAAGGCCCCGCCGCAGCTGCCCGCGAGCAGCCACGGGAGGTTGGCCGTGTCGTGGGCGCCGCGCGCGATGGGCGACGCGTAGAGGATGGTGGTGTTGTCGAAGAGGCTCTCGCCGCCCGGCCCGTCGGGGGTGTCCTTGAGCTTCTGGATCAGGTACGCGAGCTGGCCCGCGAAGTACTGGCCGACGCGGGTGAGGTAGTCGACGTTCCGCTCGGTGGTGTCGTTGTGGGACATCGAGTGGTGGCTGGTGGAGCTGGCGTCGTCGGTCGGGTCGATGGCGTACGGGTCGCTCGCGGGCCCGATGCCCAGCCACCCGAACGTGTACGTGCTCGTCGCGCCCTCCGAGCGCGTGACGAAGGTCGCGACCCGCGTGAGGTCGCAGCGCAGCGCCAGCACGAGGGTGTCCAGGAGGTCGCGGGTGATCTCCGGGAGCGTCGGTCCGTCGCCGCGGCTCGGGGTCCAGACGGGGGCGCCCGGGTCGCAGGTGAGGGGCGACGCGGCGGTGGCGACGAGCTGGCGCTCGAGCTCGCGGATGGAGTCGAGGTAGCCCGCGAGCGCGGCGCGGTCGGCGGCCCCGAGGCGGGCGCGGAGGCGCTCGTAGTCGGCGCGGGCGGAGTCGAGGAGGCTCTGCTGCCGGGCGCGCCGGAGGGCGGCCTCGCGGGCGTCGGCGGGGAAGAGCTGCTCGAAGAGCCGCGCGCCGCTGGTGACCTTGGGGAGGGCGTCGCCGCGCCCGCGGTACGACACGACGCCGACGCCGCTCGACGCGCCGTTGGTGCCGAGGGCGAGCGATCCGAGGCGGGGCGCGCCGGGTCGGGCGACGATGGCCTGGGCGATGCGCTGGTCGACGGAGACGCCCGCGCCGAGATACTCCTGCTCGCGCGCGCCCTCCTGGCGGAGCCCCGTGAGCATCGAGCACATGCCCTCGAAGTGCCCCAGGGGGGTGACCTTGTTGTCGAGCCCGCGGAAGACGATGAGGTCCGAGCGGTGCGCGGCGAGGGGCGCGAGGATGGGGCCGAGCGCGAAGTCGGTCTCGCCCCCGGTGGGAAACCAGCGGTCGGGGAGCGTCCCGTTGGGCACCACGACGACCAGGAGCCGGCGCGGCCCGCGGCCCTCCTGCATCCGGATGACGTCGGCCCGCGCGGCGTCCGCGGCCCCGTCGCGAGCCTGGGCGTCGCGCAGCGCGGCGTCGCGGGAGCCGGCGTCGACTGCGCCGGGACCGCCGCCCGCGTCGACGTCGCCGCCCGCGTCGGACGGAGCGATCGGGTCGACGCCGCACCCCATCGCGTTGAGCCAGGGGAGGGCGATGGCGGCGCCGCCCATTCCGCGGAGGAGGGCCCGTCGGGACAGCGTGGGGCGGGTCATCGTCGGCGGGTGCTCCTCGCGGGGTTCATGGCGTCGGGGTGGCGGCGCGGCGGGTGAAGTCGTCGGTGCTCGCGAGCGCCACGAGCAGGGTCTCGAAGCGCCCGTCGCCCGCGGTGAGGGCGCGGCGCACGTCGTCGTAGGCGCACGCGTCGGCGGCCACCGGCGCCCGCCCCCGCGCGTGGCGGAACCACCACTGCACCACGCAGTCCCTCGCCTGCGTGCTGGCCGCGAGGCGCGCGGAGAGGCCGACGGCGTCGGCGACATCGAAGCCCGTGCCATCGAGGTCGACGCGCCCGGTGGCGTCGACAGGCATCCCGTGGTCGGTGGCCTGCCAGCGCCCGATGGCGTCGTAGTGCTCGAAGGTGAAGCCGACGGGGTCGATGCGCGCGTGGCAGCTCGCGCAGTACGGGGCGTTGGTGTGGGCGGCGAAGCGCTCGCGGTTGCTGCGCGTGGCGTCGGGCGCGGGCGGAACGTTGTTGACGTCCCCCGGCACGGGCAGCGGCGGCGCGCACATGAACCGGTCGAGCACGAACACCCCGCGCTTGATGGGCGACCCCACGGCGCCGCCCGCGTTGACGGTGAGCAGGCTGGCCTGGGTCAACACCCCGACGCGTTGCGCGGCCGGGAGGGTGACGCGCCGGGGGGTGGCGGCGAACGAGCCCGCGACGCCGTAGAGGGCGGCGAGGCGCGCGTCGAGGAAGGTGTAGTCCGCGGCGAAGAGGTCGACGACGCGGCCGCCCTCGAAGACGAGCGCGTCGCCGAAGCGCAGGGTCTCCTCGCGCATCGAGCGCACGAGGTCGGCGCTGAACTCGGGGTAGCGGGCCGCGTCGCGCTGGCCCATCGGTCGCTCGGCCATGGCGTCGAGCGCGCCGAGCCCAAACCACGCGGCGTGGAATCGGCGCACGGCGTCGCGCGCGTCGGGGTGGGCGGCGGTGCCGTCGGCGGCGCGCAGCAGGCGGCGCACCTGGGCGGCGCGTTGGGCCGGGGTGGCGAGCTCGTTGCGTGCGGCGGCGCCGGAGAGCGCGGCGTCGGGCATGGTCCCGCGCACGAGGTACGAGAGGCGCGTGGCGACCTCCCACGGCGTGAGGGTGACGCGATCGGCGCCGGCCGCGGGCGCCTCGCCCACCTCGATGCGGTAGAGGAAGAGCGGCGACGCGAGCACCGCGCGCACGACCGCGCGGGCGCCCGCGGCGACGGTGGATCCCGCGGCGCGGCCGGCGTCGAAGGTGCGGCGCAGGTCGGCGCGCTCGTCGGGGGTGGTGGGCCGTCGCCACGCCCGCGCGGCGAAGGCGGCGAGGAAGGCGTCCACGCAGGCGGGCTCGGCGTCGCGCGGGGCGGGGCACCCGACGAGGCGGGCCGTGGCGGCGGGCGCGGCGGTGGCCTCGGCGGCGAGCGCGTCGGCCGCGTCGAGGTACTGCGTGAGCAGCGCCGGGGGGACCGTGAGGTTGGCGACGTCGGTCTCGAGCGTGCCCTCGCGCTGCTGCGAGAGGAAGCCGGCGCCCGGGCGCATGGCGGTGCCGAGGAGGTCGCGCACGGTGCGGTCGTACTCGGCGTGGGTGAGGCGCCGCAGCGGGGCGTCGCCGGGCGGAGCGCCGGGCACGCAGACGGCGCCGGTGATGGGCATGGCTGTGGGCACGTCGAGGGCGGGCGCGTCGTCGAGGTCGACGGGGGGGGCGTCGGTGGCGGGGGGGGGGGGGTCGGTGGCGGGCGGGGTGGTGTCGGCGGTGGCGTCGGTGGCGGGAGCGATGTCCGCGGCGGCGGCATCGGCGGACGGACGGGCGTCGTCGACCTGGCCCTCGCACGCGGCGAGCAGCGCCGCGAGCGGCACCGCGAGCAGCGTCAAGTGGGGACGGAGGTTCATCGGGGGCCTGGCGCGTCGCGATGGTATCGACGCGCGGCGCGCAGCGTCAACGAGGGCGAGCACGCGCGCCCGCGCCGCGGGGTCATCCCTCCAGGGCGTCGAAGCGCGCGAACACCGCCACCTCGTCGGCGATGCGCCCCAGCAGGCGCAGCCGCGACGCGCGGACGACCTCGTCCTTGTCCATCACGAAGACCTCCGTGAAGAAGCGGTCGACCGGCGCCCGGAGCGAGCGCGCGATGAGCTCCAGCGCGTCGTCGTACCGGCGCCCGGCCCACAGCGGCGCGAGCTCCATCCGGGTGCGTGCGAAGGCCTCGATGAGCCCCACCTCCGCGGGAAGCGTGAGGCGCCCGAGGTCGTCGGCCGTGAGCTCCCCGGCGGGGGCCTCGCGCGAGATGTTGAACACCCGCTTGAAGGCCACGCCCAGGTCGGCCGCGGCGGGGGTCTTCCAGAAGTTCGCCAGCGCCTCGACGCGCTCGGCCACGTCGACCGGGTCGTCCTTGCCCGCGGCCATGCACGCGGCCACCGGGTCGCGCCCGTAGCGCTCGGTCAGCAGCACCCGCAGCCGCTCGGCGCAGAACTCCACCACCGTCGCGACGAGGCCCTCGCGCGTCGACCCGGCGGCCGTCGCCGCGGCGAGCATCTTCCCGCCCTCCATGTGGAAGACGTCCCAGGTCCAGGTGGCCATGGTGGTGAGCGAGGTGCGCACGCCGTGGTGCAGCAGCGTGCGCACGATGCCGCCCGCGAGGCGCCGCAGCCCGAAGGGGTCTTCGCTCCCGGTCGGGCGCAGCCCCACCGCGAGGCAGCCCACGAGGGTGTCGATGCGGTCGGCGATGGCCACGATGGCGCCCATGGGCGAGGGGGCCACGTCGTCGGTCGCGCCCTTGGGCTGGTAGTGCTCGCCGACGGCGTCGGCCACCGCGGTGGGCTCGCCGTCGAGCTGCGCGTGGTAGCGCCCCATCTCGCCCTGCAGCTCGGGAAACTCCCCGACGGTCAGCGTCACGAGGTCGGCCTTCGCGAGCACCGCCGCGCGCGACACGTCCACGGGGTCGCCGCCGAAGCCGTCGCAGAGGAGCGGCGCCAGCTTCGCGAGGCGCCAGGCCTTCTCGCCGTAGCTCCCGAGCTTCGCGTGGAAGACCACGCCGTGGAGGTCGGCGACGCGGTCATGGAGCGGCCGCTTGCGGTCCTGCTCGACGAAGAAGGCCGCGTCGGAGAGCCGCGCGCGCATCACCCGCTCGTTGCCGCGGCGGATGGTGTCCGGGTCGAGCGCCGTGTTCACCACCGTCAGGAACACCGGCAGCAGCCGCCCGTTGCCCGCCGCCCCGCCGCCCCCCGGGCGCAGCACCGCGAAGTACCGCTGGTGGTCGCGCATCACGCTCTCGATGAGCGCGTCGGGCAGCTTCAGGAAGTCTTCATCGAAGCGCCCCGCCACCACGAAGGCCTCCTCCACGAGCCCGGTCACCTCGCGCTCGAGGAAGGCGTCGTCGCGCAGGGCCCCGCCGGACTCCTTCGCCGCCGCGTGGAGCGCCGCCATCATGCCCGCGCGCCGCGCGTCGGTGTCGACCTGCACGCGCGCCGCCGCGAGGGCCTCGACGTAGCCGCTTGCGCCCGGGAGGTCGAAGCTTTCGGGCGCGAGGAAGCGGTGCCCGCGCGTGCTGCGCCCGGCCGTGACGCCCGCGAAGGCGAAGGGCACCACGGCGGCGTCGAGGAGCGCGACGATCCACTGGATGGGCCGGCCGAAGGCCACCTCGCCGTCGGCCCAGCGCATGCTCTTGGCGAAGGTGATGCGCCGGCACACGGCCCCGAGCACCTCGGGGAGCAGGGCGCTGGCGGCGGCGCCGGGGGTGCGCTTCACCGCGCGGAGGTAGCGGCCCTTCGGGGTCTCGGCGATGGAGAGGTCGGCGAGGCTGAGGTTGTTCTTTCGGGCGAATCCCTCGGCGGCCTTGGACCACTCCCCTGCTGGGGTCTTCGCAGCGCCCTCGGCGGGGCCGAGCAGCTCCTCCTCGCGGGCCTCGACGGCCGCGGGCACGCCCTCGACCACCACGGCGAGCCGCCGCGGCGTGCCGAGGGTGCGCAGGGTCGTGTAGGACAAGCGCGCGCGGCCGAGCTCGTCGACGACGAGGTCGCCCAGCTGCCGCAGCGCGGCGTCGAGGAAGGACGTGGGGAGCTCTTCGCAACCAATTTCCAGCAGGAGCGTCGATGCCATGGCGTCGGTGTGGGTATCAGAACCCCGCTGTTCCGTCGATGCTTCGCGCGTTGCCCGACGACGCGGGCGGTCGGCGGCTAGAGGTCCATCGGGAGGCCCGCGCGCTGCCAGAGCGAGGTGCCGCCCAGGAAGAAGAGCAGCAGCCCGGCGCCGCCGTAGGTGACGGCGATGCAGTCCGCGCGGGTGATCCCGTCGGGGCCGCGGCGCCACAGGAAGGCCGCCTGCGCGATGGGGGCGGCGACCATCAGCAGCTCGCGCGTGGTGACCGCGTGGGCGCCGCGCGCCCCGACGAGCACCGCCACCGAGGCCGCGCAGAGGGCGTAGATGATGGCCGCGCTGGTCTTCGAGCCGTGCACCACGGGGTAGGTGGGCACGCCCACGGCGCGGTCGCCGTCGACGTCGCGGAGGTCGTAGAGCACCTCGAAGGTGTGCTCGAAGAGGAAGAAGAACCCGACCACGGCGGCGATGCCGGGCAGCGACATCACCCGCGCATGCTGCACGCCCAGCAGGGGGTAGAGCCCCACGCTGAGCACGAACATCACGGCGCTCATGGAGTTCTTGAAGAGGTAGAGGTCCTTGAAGCGGCGCAGGCCGATCGGGGTGGGGACGATGCGGAAGCTGTAGCCCAGGCCCATCGCGTGGAAGACCACGCGCACGATCGCGAGCGAGGTGGGCAGCGCGACGAAGCCCCAGGCCAGGGAGGCCGCGAGGGTGACGAGGCACCCGCCGACGAGGGCCCGCGCGTGGCCCGCGACGAACTCCGTGGCCGCGATGCCGTTGAGCCGGTCTTCGTCGACGTCCGTGGCGCGGTTGAGCAGGTTGACGATGCACCAGTCGAGGCCGCAGAGCAGCGCGAGCCCGACGGGGTACGCGCCCATGAAGAGGTAGCCGAAGGTCACGGTGGCGCAGACCGCGATGGCCACGATGTGCAGCCGCAGCGCCGAGGCGAGGTCGTTCACGCGCGGACTCTACCTCCGGCCCGTGCGATCCTCCGCGGCCGTCGATGATCGCCCTGGAAATCGCCTGCCTCGCCATCCTCGCGGCGTACTTCGTCGCCCACCGCCGGGAGCCCGCGCTGCTCCGCGACGCCGTGCTGCTCGGCCTCGGCGCGCTCGTCGGCGAGGACACCATGATCCGCGCGTACGGCTTCTACGGGTACTCGCCGGGGTGGCACCTCTTCGTCGACCGGGTCCCGCTGCTCATCCCGACCATCTGGGCGCCTGTCGTGCTCTCCGCCCGCGCCGTCTCCCGCGCGCTGCTGCGCTCCGCCGACGCGCCGCCGTGGAAGGAGGCCGCCCTCACCGGCGCGCTGGTCACCTTCGACGCGGCGCTCATCGAGCCCATCGCCGTGCGCGCGGGCCTCTGGCACTGGACCCAGCCCGGCGTGATGACCGTGCCCCTCATCGGCATCGTCGGTTGGGGCTGCTACGCCTTCGCGGCGACGTGGCTGCTCGCCGTGCTCCCGCCCCCGCGGCGGTGGGCGATGATCCCGCTGGCGCTGGTGGCGTCGCACGCGCTGGTGCTGGCGCTCTGGTGGGCCGCGCTGCGCTGGGTGCTGCGGGCCGAGCTGCCGCTGTCGACGACGGCGCCGGCGCTGGCCTTCTGCGCGACGCTGTGCACGGTGGCGGTGCTGAAGACGGGCGCCCGGTTGCCGTGGCGCGAGCTGCTCCCCCGGGCGGCGGCGACGGGCTTCTTCGCGGCGCTGCTGGCGAGCCGGGCCGACGCGGCGATGGTGCTGTGGGCGGCGCTGTTCACACCGCCGTGGCTGGTGTTCTGCGCGCGGGCGCTGCGGGCGTCACCCCCCGAAGACCACCCGGCCGAACCTCGTCGAGCGGTGGAAGTTTCCCTGTCCCAGTAGCGGCGACCACGCGAGCGAGTCGCGCTGCCCGTCCCGGAACGTGTACAGGTTCATCCGCCACGTCTCGCCCGCCCTCGGCGGCGCGGTCACCCGCGAGGTGAGCACCGCCCCCCACGGCAGCAGCATCTCCACCACGTAGCCGTCGTTCGTCTTCGCGGTGCCGCACTCCAGCGCGGGCTCCCACTCCTCGTGGCCGAAGTGCATCGCCCCGCTCGGATCGCGCCCCACGGGACGGTTGTAGTCGTCGAAGCGCGTCGTCCAGCGCGCGCCGTTGACCCCCACCTGCACCTCGAAATACTCGCGGTTGTCGCCGAAATCCCCGGGTTGCAGCATCAGCTCCACGCCCGACGCCCGCTCCCAGATGTGCGCGTCGCGCAGCGGCGGGGGATAGGGGCTCTGGGCGTCGCGGTCGCGCACCTCGAAGGCCAGCAGCAGCCCCGCGTCGCTCCACGCCACGCGCGCGTCGCCGTTGACCCTCGACGCCGGCTCGGGCTGCCCCGTCGTCGGGTGCACGAAGCCCCCGACGCGCCGCGCGCTCGCCCACACGGGCTCGTCGAGCCGGCCGTCCCAGCGCACCGCGCCCGTCACCCTCGGCGCCGTCACCGTCGGCAGCGCCCCGTCCGCCCGGGACGCCACCGCCGCCGCGGGCGTCGGGTTGCCGCGGCACCCGAGCGCGGACGCCAGCACCAGCACCAGCGCGGGCGCGCGGCGCATCAGTCGGTTCCGCCCGCGCGCACCGGCGCGGGGGAGAGCACCTCGTGGCCCGTCGCCGCGGCCACCACGGCGTCGGCCGCGAGCAGCATCGGCAGCGCGCGGTTGCCCAGCCACAGCCGCGCCTGGTCGTCGTAGAACTGGTTGTTGTTCAGGCCCGACTGGCCGCCCGGGAGCACGTTGCGGCCCTCCATCGCGTCGGGCATCCCCTGGCGCAGGGCCACCACCATCCGGTAGGTGGGTCCCGATCCGTAGTTGAACGACTCGCCGCCGAAGCCCGAGTTGGCCGCGTCGACGCCCCACTGGTCGCCCGGCCGGGGGAAGCCCGGGAGGTTGGCGCGGGGGTCCGTCGCCGGGAGGTTCATCGCCAGCGGAATACGGCTGGGTGTAATCGAGAAGCCCGACACCAGCGCCCCGAGGGACGATCCGGCGTCGAGGAAGGTCGACAGGATCGACTCGAACTTCACCGTGTGCCGCAGGCCCCACACCCACTGGTCCATGTCGTTGGTGCCGAAGCCCCCGCGGCCCGGCGCCGACGGGGCGGTGCGCAGGAAGGTGATCGCGCCGTCGAGGGCGGCGAGGGCCACCTCGCGGCTGGTCTCCACGGTCTCGGTGCCGAGCACGTCGAAGTAAGCGCTCTCCTGCGTGGCCGGGTTGAACGACGCGAGCATCTCGGTGTTGGCCGCCCCTCGGCCCCGCAGCATCCGGAGCACCGCCCGCACGCGCCCGACGTTGCCGCCGCCGCCGTTGTCGAACACCCCCACGGGCAGCTGCTCGTCGTTGAACACCCCGTTGAGGAAGCGCCCCATCCACGCGTTGTGGATCGTGGTCGCGACGGAGAGCTCGCGCTCGTTGGGGACGAGCGAGTGATAGAAGGTCTCGACCCCGGAGTGGGCGGGGTAGCCCGCGGTGCGCCACGCCGTGAGCCGCCGCTCGACGCTCTCGTAGTCGGCCTGGTGGGCGCGCCACGCGGCCGCGAGCCGGGCCTCCGGGGTGCCCGCGGGGGGCGTCCCGGCGGCGGCGGTGCGGGCGCTCGCGAGGGCGTCGAGCAGGGCGGGCGCGAGGGCCTCGCCGAGGTTGGAGTGGGCGTCGGCCTGGAGCGCGGCCATGGCGTCGCCGTCGAGGGTGCGGGTCGCGACGCCGGCGCTGAGCACGGTGTCGATGCGCGCCCCGCGGAAGCCGTCGCCCCAGGGGCCGCCGATGTACACCGGGTCGTTGGTGAGCGAGTCGTCGCCGGTGATGTTGCCGGGCTGGTTGTTGGCGGTCATCACGTAGCCCCGCGCCGGGTCGAGCGCCGCGGGCGTGCGGTCGAGCGGAACCACGCACTGGTACGGGTCGGCCGCGCCCATGGACTCGTCGATGACGCCGTCGCGCAGCGGGATGTGGAAGCCGCCGTAGATGGTGCCGTCGAGCAGGCGCCGGGGGTTGGCGCCGGTGCGCCACGAGCGGTCGGCCTCGCGCGGGAGGTACTCGCGGCACGGCACGGCCTGCCAGCCGGCATAGTAGATCGATCCGTCGGCGTCGGCGGCGACCTGGTTGAGCGAGGTGGCCAGCATCGAGCGGCTCGCCTCGCGGAACTCCCGCACGTTGCGGGCCTTGCCGTAGCCGTCGTAGGCGCGGAAGGCGTTGCCGCCGTCGAGGCCCACGTAGTCGAAGCTCACCGCGGTGATCACCCCGTCGCCGTCGGTGTCGCCCGGCACCACCACGTCGCCGAGCAGCTGCACCCGCACCTCGCCGGGCACCACGGGGTCGGTCGGCATCACGCGGCGGCCCTCGATCTGGTTGATCCAGCGGCCGTCGAAGGTGACGTAGCGGCTCCAGCGCTCGGTGCGGCCGACGCTCATGAGGGCCGGGACGTTGGCGACGGTGATGGTCTCCTCGGTGACCGTGAGGGGGCGGGTCTCGCCGCGGAAGCGGGTCGCGGTGGGGCGGCCCGCGGCGTCGAGCACGAGCTCCTCGCGGTACCAGTCGGTGATGTCGCCGCCCAGCTGGGTGAAGCCCCAGGCGACGCGGCCGTTGGTGCCCATCGCGGTGGCCGGGAGGAAGGTGAGCGCGATGCCCATCTGGTGGATGTCGCCGCCGCCGAGGGTCTGGGTGTCGAGGCCGATCTGGTAGAAGAGCGCGGGGATGGTGAGCGGGAGGTGCCCGTCGGCCGCGAGCAGGGTGCTGCCGTCGCGGGTGCGGGTGCCCTTCACGGCCCAGGCGTTGGAGCCGTAGCCCACGTCGGGGTCGCGCATGAGCCGCGCCTGGATCTCGCCGAGGTTGCTCGCGAGCCGGTCGAGCGCGGGCCGCGGCACGGCCATGCTGGCGGCGCCGGGGTGGACCTCCGGGCGCAGGTCGCGCGGCGGCGCGGCGGGGCGGCGGATGGCCATGGCCCCGGAGGCGGTCTCGAGGCCCCAGCCGTCGGCCGAGCGCGACGCGGCGGGCTGGCGCAGGGGGTTCCAGAGCTCGGGGAGCACGCCCGCGGCGCGGAGCGCGGAGAGGGCCTGGCCGGTGAAGTCGCCGGGGAGGTTGCGGGCGGCGCGGTCGCGGTTGACGTCGTCGGTCTCGAAGCCCGACTGGTAGAGGAAGGTGGTGTTCATCGCGGCGACGTCGCGCACGGTGAAGTTCTCGAGCAGGTCGGACGCGCGGCGCCGGCCGAGCAGCGGCGCGGCCAGGGTGTACTCGCTGGGCGAGAGCAGGGCGCCGTCCTGGGCCTGGGCGATGTAGGCGTTGATGCCGTCGGCGAAGCCCTGGAAGACCTCGCGCTGCTCGGGGCTCAGCAGCCGGAGGATGTTGTCGGTGACGAAGCCCATGCCGACGCCGAGGTTCTGCTGGTCGGTGCGCAGGGCGGCGTCGCCGAGGAGGGCGGCGAGGCGGCCGGTGCCGTAGCGCCGCGCGAGGTCGAGGAAGAAGAAGCGGTCGCGGGCGACGACGAAGCCGTGCGCGCGGGCGAGGTCGGCGCGGTTGCGCGCGTAGAGGTGGGGCACGTTGCCGGCGGTGCGGAGGATGTGCACCTCGCCGGTGAGCCCGGGGATGTCCCAGCGCTCGGTGACGGCGACGGTGGGGAAGGCGCTGGGCAGGCCGCTGTCGTTGGCGTCGGAGGGCCCCGGCGCGTCGCCGAGGTCGCTGGTGGCGTCGATCGCGGGCGCGTCGCCGCCCGCGTCCGCAGGCGGCGTCGGCGAGTCGGTGCACGAGAGGACCAGGGCAGGGCAGACCGCGAGGAGCCAGCGAAGCGTACGCATTGCCTGCATTGGTGGCGGGAAGGCGGTGACGCCGTCAAGGGCCGTCACGTCAGGGGATGATGGGACGGGCGCGGCGCCGTCCGCGAGCGCCTCCCCGGTTCGACCGCGGCGCCGTCCGCGACCCGAGCCAGACCCCGACCGTGAGGGAGGGCGGGGCATTCGCGCACGCCGTCAGCGCGGAACTGGGCGAAGTGACGGTCGAGTCCTACGAGGACGCCTCGCCGATGCCAGTGCGCTTCGCGCTCTCCGAGCCACTCCCCGAAGCGGTGTCGAGGCGCTCTCGCCGCGGGAATGACCTCCCGTGATGACCGCTCGACGTCTGGCGCCCCAGCGCTCGACGTCTGGCGCTCACTCCCCCGATGAGGTCGCCGAGCGCGACCCCGAAGGCCCGCTCGAAGAGCCCCGGCTCGTCGCACAGGAAGCGGTCGCTGCGGCCCTGGCGCAGCATACCGTCCCCTGAGCACTACTGCGAGTCCGTCGCCTTCGAGTACCACCGCGCCGGGCGCGTGTACTCCTGGCTGCTCGTCACGAGCACCGACGACCCGCTGCCGTCGCCCAGCTCTGGTGGCTGCGATCGCCGTCGCCGACTCCTTCGTCCGCTCGGCGCGCTGAACGAGGTACGTGGGCCCCGGCGCCGTCACGGCTCACCACCACTCCCAGTGCCAGGGCTCCGTGGGCACCGTCCGGCGGAAGCCGAAGCGCCGGGCGTTGCGCTCCAGCCAGCGGAGCACGCCGGGCGTGGAGGTGTTGAGGTCGAGCGCGTGGCCGCTCTGGTGGTTGGAGCGCCCCGGGACCGCCGCGAGGTTGCCCCGCCCCCGCCGGTACGCGCGGTAGAGCGCCTCCTGGTGGGCCATCGTCCGGAATCCGCTGGCGATGCGCAGCCTGACCCGGTCGCGCTGCGCGGCGTCGCGCATCCGGGTGAAGGCCGCCGCGGTGTGCACCTCGACCGGCTTGGCGTCGAGGCGCGTCACCACGATGCGCACCGCCCGGCCGTCGACGTAGCCCTGCGCGGCGCCCTCGGGCACGTCGTCCGAGGTGACCACCGCCCCGTCGCGCCGCCGAGGCCTCGCGCCCGTCGCCGCCGCCGGCGCCGCGGCGACCACCCCCGCCTCGGCCGCCGCCTCTTCGATCACCACCACCGCCCCCGCGTCCGAGGGGGCCTCGTCGAGGTCGTCCATGACCCCATCGCCCGCCGTCTCGGGGTTGGCCTCCTGGGAGAGCAGCGCCCCGCCCGCGTCCGGCGTCGCGGCCCCTGGCGCCGTCGCGACCGACGCTCGCCCGGCCTGCACCACGCCCACCGCGCTGCCGCCGAGCATTCCCCCGAGGCTCGCGCACAGGGCCGCGAGGGCCACGAGCCCGACGCGCGACCGTGGCGGCGGTGGCGGCGGGGACGGCGGATCGGGAAACGTCGTGGGGAGACCTTCGGTCATCGCTGGCGACGTGGGAGGCTAGCAGGGTCGCGCCGCCGCCCCCTCAACGATGTGCGCGGGCCGCGGTGTTCTCCCCGCGTCGGGGGGAGGGGGGGGGTAGACATCCCCGGCTCGGGCCCGACCTTCAAGAACGCGGCCGTCGGGCGCTTGACCTGCGGCGTAGGAGTGCGGCACTCACGCCATCGGGCGCAGCGCTCGGCGGCAGCCATCGGATGGAGGGTTCTCCCAAGTGACGACGGACGGCGGACAGTCAACCGGATCGCAGACCGCCCGGGTGGTGAAGCGGTACAGCAACCGGAAGCTCTACGACACGGTCGAGAGCCGCTACGTCACGCTGCCGCAGATCGCGGAGTACGTCCGCCAGGGCGAAGACGTCCGGATCATCGACAACACGACGAAGGAAGACCTCACGCGGATGACGCTGGCGCAGATCCTCTACGAGGAGGAGCGCAAGCAGAGTCGCCTGCCCCTGGGGGCCTTGAAGGAGCTCTTGCACTCGTCGAGCGAGCGCATCCTGTCGGCGGTGCGCGACACCCCGATGGGCAAGCTCATCGCCCGCGGCGACGCCCCCCCGGCCGAGGCCGCGCCCCCCGACGAGTCCCCCGAGGCCGCGCCCCCGGCGGCCGCTGCCCCCGCCGCAGCCGCCCAGGCCGAGCCCGGGCGGGTGGAGAAGTTCGTCGAGCAGTCCCGCGAGGCCATCGACCAGTGGCAGCACCGGGTCGACCACCAGATGAAGTCGTTCTGGGAGGGCATCAACCCGATGGCCCAGATCGAGGCCCTCCAGGCGGAGGTGCGGCGGCTCAACCAGCGGGTCGAGGCCCTCGAGGCCGAGCGCCGCCAGGGTGATCCCGCCAGGGTGATCCCTGAGCCTGATCCGGGCCGCTGAGGAATAGAACGCCCCCTTGCCAGGGTTGACCACCGTGCTTCTCTTGCCGCGCCAAGGAACATGATGGACCCCACGCAACGACGTAAGCTCTTCGAGGCCGAGGTGCTCCCGCACCTCGACGCCATGCATCGCACGGCCTCCCAGTTCACCCGAAGCCCAAGCGACGCCGACGACCTGGTCCAAGACGCGGTCATCAAGGCGTGGCGCTTCTTCGAGAGCTACGAGCGCGGCACCAACATCCGCGCGTGGCTGCTCAAGATCGTCACCAACGTCTTCTACTCGAAGCACCGCCGCAACACCCTGGAGGGCAACGTCCACGCGATGGCCACGGTCGACCCGATCTCCGACGGGTGGATCAGCGCCTCGTCGATGAACGCCCAGCGCGAGCCCGAGCGCGTGGCCGAGCGCCCGCTGCTCGAGCGATCGGTGGCCGAGGCGCTGAAAGACCTGCCGGAAGACTTCCGCCAGGTGCTGGTTCTGGTCGACGTGGAAGGGCTGACGTACCGCGAGGTCGCGGAGGCGATGAATTGCCCGATGGGCACGGTGATGTCCCGGCTCCACCGGGCGCGCCGTGCGGTGGCCCTGAAGCTGGGCATCGTGCCCGAGCAGTCCGGCGCCGACAACGAACAAGACGGGGCGAAGGTCGTGGAGATGAACAGCTTCCGCCGCCGCAAGGAGGCATAGACGGATGGCCGTGAGTTGCGAACAGGCGACGCGGTGGACCGACGCATGGATCGACGGGGAGCTCGACCCAAGCGCGGCGCTGCTCGTGGAAGATCACCTGGCCGGGTGCGCGTGCTGCCGGGCCGAGGCCGACATGATCCGGAAGCTGAAGCGCGGCCTCGGGGCGCTCCGCGAGGATTGTGCGCCGACGGCGCTGCGCTTCCGCATCACGGCGGCCCTCGACGCGTGCGAGCGCGAGCAGGAGTCCGATCGCGCCGCGGTGGCGCGCAAGAAGCACGCGCGCAGCTTCGCGCTGGCGGGCGCGGCCCTCGCGGGCGTGGTGCTCGCCAACGGCATCAAGCTGCGCACCGGGGCGCCGTCCGGTCCGATGACCACGGCGGGGATGCTCCCGGTGGTGGAAGACATCGCCGAGCGCCACGCGCGCGAGCTGCCGGTGGAGGTCACCAACAGCGACCCGGCGGCGGTCACCCAGTGGTTCCGCGGGAAGATGGACATCCCGGTGCGGCCGGTGATGTTCCGGGGAATGACGGCCCGGCTCGTGGGCGCGCGCATCTCCAACGTGCAGAACCAGATGGCCGCGGCGCTCACCTACGACGTCGACGGCCGACGCATGACGGTGTTCGTGTTCGACAACGCCCGCATGCCGCGCATCGCGGAGTCGACCGCGACGGTGCACGGCCGCCCGACCTACACCACCTCGGCGCACGGCTACACGGTGACCTTCACCGAGCAGCAGGGCATCGGGTACGCCATCGCCTCCGACCTGCCCCCGCAGGAGTGCGCCCGCATCGTGGCCCACGCCGAGATGCGCTGAGCCGGGCTCCGCGGCCGTCGCGGAGCGCGTCGAGCATCGACCGCACGGCGGCGCGCACGCCCCGTCGCGTCAGCACCGCTGAGGGGAGCATCAGGGCCGGAGTTCGCGCCGCCCGGATCGGTGGAGTAGGGTGCCGCCGCGATGTTCAGACATGATGGCCCGGGGCGCTCGCCGCAGGAGAACCGGGTCGTCGCCAGCTACCTCGCCCTCGTCGGCGGCTTCGTGAACTCCGCGGGCTTCGTGGTGATCGGAACCTTCACGTCCCACGTCACGGGCAACGTCGGGCGGCTCTCCAACGACCTCGCGGGGGCCCAGTTCGGCGCCGCCGCGACGGCGCTCACGATGCTGGTCGCGTTCTTCTCCGGCGCCCTCGTCGCGAGCATGGTGATCGAGAGCAATTTCTTCGGCCGCAACCCCGCGGGCTACGGCGTGGCGCTGCTCACCGAGGCCGTGCTTCTGCTGTTGTTCATGGGCGCGGCCACCCTCACGCCCGCGGCCCACCCGAGGCTCATGGACCTCGAGGCCGCGATCCTGTGCGCCTCGATGGGCATGCAGAACAGCCTGGTGACCCGGCTCTCCGGCGCGGTGGTCCGCACCACGCACCTCACCGGCGTCCTCACCGACCTGGGCATCGAGGCGGGGCGCTGGTTTCGCTGGTGGCGCGTGTCCCTGTCCGAGCGGGTGCGGGTGAAGCTCGCCTTCGGGGAGAACCCCCCGGAGCGCCCGTCGGAGCCCAAGGCCGAGCTGCTCGTCACCATCACCGTGTCCTTCGTCGCGGGCGCCATCGCCGGCGCGGGCCTCGGCGCCCGGCTGCGACACGTTGCGATGGTGCTCCCCGCGGTGGCCGTCGCCGCGCTCGGCGTGTACGCCCTGCGCCAAGACCGCGAGGCGGAATAATAGGGGGGCGCAACCCGCGCCGCCGTCGGGGCATCCAAGGGACCGATCGGCGTCTCCTCGGCGGGGCATCGCCGTGGAGACCGACCATGAACACCTGGAACACATCGTTGCGCGTCGTCTCCCTCGCGCTGGCGCTCGCGGGCTGCTCGGACGACCCCGCGACCACGCCTGCCCCCGACGCCGCGGTCGACGCGGCCGCCCCGGCGCCCCTCGTCAGCTGCGTCTACAACAACGCCTTCTCCATGGCCGCGGAGTGCCGCGAATACACCGACCCCCGGTGGACCGACGCCCTCATCGCCACCGACTGCACCACCGCCCGGGGCACCCTACGCCCCGGGGTCGCGTGCGCCTACCCCGAGGCGCTCGGCACCTGCGACATCCGCATCCCCAACGTGCGCACCACCCGACTGACCTTCCCCGGCGGCGAGGCCTCGCGCTGCGCCGCCACGCGCACCGGCTGCACCGTCTTCGCCCGTGGCACCTTCACCCCGAGCGCCCTCTGCGCGAGCGCGGTGGGCGACGGCGGCACCGCGCCCACGGACGCCCCGACGGCGGGCTTCCCGACGTACCAGCCCGCCGTGCGCGAGTGCCGCGCGCCGCGCGCCGGCGAGGCCCCGGGCGCCTCGGCCGGGGGTCAGGTGTGCACCTGGTCGGCCGTGTCGGGCGCCACCGAGGCGGGCCGACGCTACGACGACTACGCCTCGTGTGATCGTGTGCGCACGCAGCGGCCGTACTACCCGCGGCCCCCGGCGCCGGCGCGCGCCACCCCCGACGCGCGCCTGCAAGACCCGACCTACGCCGCCGAGCTCGCGTGGGTCCGGGGCCAGGTCGAGGCGAGCGCGTGCGTGTGCTGCCACGCCACCCGCACCTCCCCCGGCGGGCCGTCCAACTGGTACATCGACGCGCCCGGCAACTGGATGGACAGCTTCTTCGACTCCGGGCTCGCGCTCGGCGCGGGCTGGGTCGACTCCGCCGCCCTCGGCGCCTATCCCGCCGAGCAGAACAACGGCTTCGCGCGCACCACGTCGGGGGTCCCGAGCACCGACCCCGCCCGCATGGCGAGGTTCTTCCAGCAGGAGCTCGCGCACCGCGGGCGCACCCGCGAGTCCTTCGCCACGACACCCCCCTTCGGCGGACCCATCGCCGCGCAGCTAACCTTCACGCCCGCCGCGTGCACCGGCACCGACGGCGTCGGGAGCGACGGCGCGCTGCGCTGGTCGGGCGGCCGCGCGCGCTACCTCTACGTGCTCGAGCAGGGCACACCGAACCCCGGCGTCCCGCCCAACCTCGACCTCCCCACCGGCACCCGCTGGCTCGCGGAGGTCCCCTTCACGGCCGAGCCCTTCGCGAGCGGCGTCACCTACGGGACCCTCCCCCCCAACGCTACCCAGCGCGTGCCCACCGCCGGCGCGCCCCCCGCGCTCGCGCCCGGCGCGACGTACTACCTCTATGTGCTGGAGGACGTCGGCATCCCGATCACCCGCTGCCTCTTCACCGTCCCCCGCTGACGACACAATGCCCGCCGCGGGAGTGGCTCCGGCCACCCCGCCTCGTGTACTCCATGCTCCATGGATTACGACCTCAAGATCACCGGTGGAACCCTGGTCGACGGCACCGGCGCCCCCGCCCGCCGCGCCGACGTGGCCGTGCGCGACGGGCGCATCGTGGCGGTGGGCGAGTGCCCCGGCGCCGCCGCCCGCACCCTCGACGCCGACGGGGCGATCGTCACCCCGGGCTTCGTGGACATCCACTGTCACTACGACGGCCAGGTGTCCTGGGACGAGACCCTCTCGCCCTCGGCCTCGCACGGCGTCACCACCTGCGTGATCGGCAACTGCGGGGTGGGCTTCGCGCCGGTGCACGAGCGCGACCGCGCGCGGCTCATCGCGCTGATGGAGGGCGTGGAGGACATCCCCGGCTCGGCGCTCGCCGAGGGCATGCAGTGGAGCTGGGAGAGCTTCCCGGAGTTCCTCGACGCCCTCGCCGCGAAGCCGCGGAGCATCGACGTGCTGGCGCAGGTTCCGCACGACGCGCTGCGGGTGTTCGTGATGGGCGACCGCGCCGTGGCCCATGGCGTCGCGACGGCCGACGACATCGCCCGGATGCGCGAGATCGTGCGCGAGGCCCTGCTCGCCGGCGCGGCGGGCTTCTCCACGGGGCGCTCGGACAACCACGTCTCGGTGACCGGTGAGGCCACCCCCGCGTCGGAGTCCGGGGCCGCCGAGCTGGCCGGCATCGCGGGCGCCTTCGAGGGCCTCTCGCACGGGGTTCTCCAGGCCGTGAGCGACTTCGACATGCCCAAGGGCCCCGATCGCTTCGACGCGGAGTTCGACGTCATCGAGCGCATGGCCGAGGGGGCCTCCGGGCACCCGGTGTCCATCTCGCTGATGCAGCGCGACATGGAGCCCGACCAGTGGCGGCGCATCCTCGCGCGGGTCGAGGCCGCCGACGCGCGGGGCGTGCCGATGCGCGTGCAGGTGGCGCCGCGGGCCATCGGCGTGCTGCTCGGCCTCGAGGCGACCTTCCACCCCTTCATGGGCTTCCCCAGCTACAAGGCCATCGCGCACCTGCCCCTGGCCGGGCGCGTGGCGGCGATGCGCGACCCGGCCTTCAAGGCCCGGCTGCTCACCGAGCAGTCCGAGAAGGTCGCCGGGGACGGGAGCAAGATCCCTCCGCTGGCCGACCTGCTGCTCGCGCGCATCGAGATGGTGGCGCTGCGGCTCTTCCGGCTGGGCGTGCGGCCGACCTACGAGCCCACGGTGGAGCAGTCGCTCTACGCCGAGGCGCAGGCCACGGGGCGCCCGCCGCTGGACGTCGTGTACGACGCGCTGCTCGACCACGACGGCCACGAGCTGCTGTATTTCCCGCTCTACAACTACACGGAGTTCTCGCTCGACAACGTGCGCGCGATGCTCGGCCACCCGCTCTCGCTGCTGGGCCTGAGTGACGGCGGCGCCCACGTCGGCACGGTCTGCGACGCCTCGTACTCCACCTTCGCGCTGATGCACTGGGCGCGCGACCGGGCCGAGGGGCGCATCCCCCTGGAGGTGCTGGTGAAGAAGCTCGCCCACGACACGGCGCGCTTCATCGGCCTGCGCGACCGCGGCACCGTGGCGGTGGGCCAGCGGGCCGACCTCAACGTCATCGACCTCGCGAACCTGGCGCTGCACCGCCCGCGGATGACCGCCGACCTCCCGGCGGGCGGCAAGCGCCTGGTGCAGGACGCGACGGGCTACCGCGCGACGCTGGTCGCGGGGCAGGTCATCGTCGACCACGACCAGATGACCGACGCGCGGCCGGGGGCGCTCGTGCGCATGGGTCGCGCGTAGGGCTCTGGACCAGAGCGCCCCGTGGCCGAAGCCTTCAAGACCTTCCTCAACGCCGCCGTCGTCCGCACCGCCGCAGGCCACCTGCATCGGGCGTGGCCGGACTTCGACGCACGCGCCTTCGAGCGCCGCTCGCTCGCCGGGCTCGACGCGCTGGAGATGAAGGCCCGCGCGATGCAGATCGCCGATGCCCTCGAAGCCACGCTGCCGACGGACTTCGATCACGCCGCGGCGGTGCTCGAAGCGAGCCTCGCGCCGCTCGACGACGAGACCGGCGCGCTCGGCCTGCGAGCGTGGGCGCTCTGGCCCGTCGGGGAGTTCGTCGCGCGCCGCGGCATCGCCCACCCGGCGCGGGCGCTGACCGCGCTGCACGCCATCACCCAGCGCTTCACCGCCGAGTGGGCGATACGCCCCTTCATCCTGGCGCACCCGCAGCTCTGCTGGGACACGCTCGCCCGCTGGGCAGACGACCCGAGCGAGCATGTGCGCCGGCTCGTGAGCGAGGGCAGTCGGCCGCGCCTGCCCTGGGGCATGCAGCTGAAGGGGCTCATCCGCGACCCGTCGCCCACGCTGCCGCTGCTGCGCGCGCTACAGGACGACCCGAGCGAGTACGTCCGCCGCAGCGTCGCCAACCACCTCAACGACATCGCCAAGGACCACCCGGCCCTCGTCTCGCAATGGCTCGGCGCCCACCTGCCGGGCGCGTCGGTCGAGCGGCGGGCGCTGCTCAAGCACGCGAGCCGCACGCTCATCAAGCAGGGCCACGCGGACACCCTCGCGGCGTGGGGACTCGGTCGTCGCATGGAGGGCGAGGCCTCGCTCGCCGTCTCGCCGCGGCGCGTGTGTGTGGGCGAGAGCCTGCGCCTCGACGTCACCCTGCGGTCGGCGTCGCCGCGCCCGCAGAAGCTGGCCATCGACTACGCCGTGCACCACGTGAAGGCGAGCGGCGAGACCACGCCCAAGGTGTTCAAGGGCTGGGTGCTGGAGCTCGGTCCTCACGAGGAGCGCTCGCTCAGCAAGGGCCACTCGATGCGCCTCATCACCACGCGGCGCTACCACGCCGGGCCCCACGGCGTGGACCTGCGCGTCAACGGCGAGGTCGTCGCCACCGCGGGCTTCAACCTGCGGGTCACCCCGGCGTGATGCGACGGAGGTCGAGGCCGCCCGGGTACATGTACGAGGTGTACGGCGCGACGCCGTAGACCTTGAGCCCGATGCCCTGACCGCCAGGGCTCACCAGGCGGTGGTCGCCGGGCACGATGGGGAGCGTGTAGATGGTGAAGCCGCCGACGTCGGAGGACGACCCGCGCAGCGCGACGCCGTCCATCTCCAGCGTGCCCCCGGCGGTGGTCACCACGTTGATGAAGTTGGAGACGTACGACGCAGGCACGGTGAAATCATACGAGGTGCGGTATTGCTCCACCGGCACCTCGGTGACCATCGCGGGGTCGCCCGCCATGGCGCGGTCGAAGCCCTGGCCGCGCATGAACTGCACCGGCAGGAAGGCCCCGGTGCCGCGCACGATGAAGTGCTGCGCCGTGGCGAGGTCGAGCACCTGGCCCGCGGAGAGGGTGACCGGGGCGTGTACCGAGGGCGGGTCGAAGCTGAGCTCGTTGCCGTCGACGCGCGACACGATGCGCACCGCCGACGCGGTGGTGGCGCCGCGGTCGCGCAGGCCCGAGACGACGTACTCGCGCCCCCAGGGTCTCGTTGGGCAGGAGCTGCTCCTCCAGGTGGTCGCAGGCGGGGTTGTCGAGCGGCACGTTGGTGCAGTCGTGGCCGACGAAGACCGCCATGCGCTGGCTCGACTCGATGGTGGTGCCGGTGATGTCGCCGCGGTCGGCGCCCACGAGCTGGAGCACGTCGCCGGGGCCGAGCTGGAAGGTGCGGGTCTCCCCGGCATTCATGCGGGGGACGCCGGTGCCGGGGCGGATCGCGCTCGACGCGCGCACGGTGACGGAGGTGCTCTCGCCGGTGACGCCGACCACCGAGGCGAAGCCGCCGAAGTAGTAGGTCATCGGGTTCTTGCCGCCCGGCGAGTACGGGAAGTTGGGCCCAGGTGACGACCGCGTAGCGCTGCGAGAGCACGCCCTGCGGCAGCAGCAGCGAGGCGTCGTTGGTGTAGGAGTAGAGCCCGTTGGGGCGCGAGAAGGTCAGCGGGTTGAACTGGTACGCCGTGATGGGCCCGTCGCTGTGCACGTGGTACGCGCCGCCCCGGCGTAGCGTGGAGACCGCGGCGTCCCACGGGATGCAGAACTCGCCGATCTGCACACAATTGGGGTTGAGCTGCACGAGGTCGACGACCCACGGGAGGGTCACGGTCTCGACGGCGCCGGGCGCCAGCTCGACGACGCGCGGGGCGGTGAGCGAGCCGCGCCGGGGTTGCACGCGAGGCAGCCGCGACCCTCACGCACAGGGGGGTGGCGCGTCGATGCGGCTCGCGACGTCGGCGCGGGGCCCCGCGTCGGCCCGGGGGAGGGGCCGAGGCTCGTCGGCGCTGCCGAGCCACAGGGCGCACACGAGCGGGACGAGTCGTCGGGGGTTCATCGCGGCGGCGATGATATCGCTTCAGATGCGCTCGACGGAGAGGACCCCCTTCACCTTCTGCAGGGCCTTCATCACGCTCTTGAGCGAGCCGAGGTCGGTGATGGTGAAGGTGAAGAGGTTGACCGCGCGCTCCTCCTCGGCGGCGCGGCAGTTGGCCTCCTCGATGTTGACCCCGCACTTGGAGAAGGTGTTGCCCACCTCCGCGAGGAGCCCCGGGCGGTTGGCGGTGATCACCCGCAGGCACACCGGCCGGGACATCTTGGCGCCCTCGTCCCAGCTCACGGTCACGCGGCGCTCGGGGTCGATGTCGAGGCCCTTGGTGCAGCTCCGGCGATGCACCGAGATGCCCCTGCCCCGGCTGATGTAGCCGACGATCTGGTCGCCGGGCAGCGGCGAGCAGCACTTCGCGAAGCGCACCAGGATGTTGTTCTCGCCGTCGACCAGGATGCCGTTGGAGTCGCGGCCGGTGACCTTGCGCATCACGCGCTCCATGGTCCCCTGCTTGATGTCCGGCGGCGCCTGGCTCTCCGGCGGCATCAGGCTGCGCACCACCGACTCGGCGCCGTAGCGCCCGTAGCCCACCTGGATGATGAGCTCGTCCACGCTCTGGGCCTTGGCGTCCTCGAGGGCGCGGCCGAGGGCGTTGGTCTTGAGCACCTTGGCGAAGCTCAGCCCCGCGGCGTGCAGCGCCCGCTCGATGAGGTCGCGGCCCAGCTTGAGCGCCGACTCGCGCTGCTCGGCGCGGATGAAGCTGCGAATCTTGCTGCGCGCCCGCGACGTGACCGTGAACTCCAGCCAGTCCTTGTTGGGGTGGCGGTTGGGGTCCGTGAGGATCTCCACCACGTCGCCCGAGCGCAGCTGGTAGCGCAGCGGCACGATCTGCCCGTTGACCCGCGCGCCGGTGCACTTGTTGCCGACGTTGGAGTGCACCGCGAAGGCGAAGTCGACCGGCGTCGCCGTGCGCGGAAACACCTTGATCTCCCCGCGCGGCGTGAACACGTACACCTCGTCCTGGAAGAGGTCGACCTTCACGCTCTCCAGGAATTCCTGCGGGTCCTTCAGCTCCTGCTGCCACTCCATGAGCTGCCGCAGCCAGTGGAAGCGCTGGGCGTCCTTGTGGTCGATGGCGTGGCCCGCCACGTTCTTCGGGCGCTCCTTGTACTTCCAGTGCGCGGCGATGCCCTGCTCGGCGATGCGGTGCATGTCGCGGGTGCGCAGCTGCACCTCCATGCGCTCGCGGTCGGGGCCCAGCACGGTGGTGTGCAGCGACTGGTACCCGTTGGGTTTGGGCAGCGCGATGTAGTCCTTGAAGCGCCCGGGGATGGGGGTGAAGAGCGAGTGCACCACCCCGAGCACGGCGTAGCAGTCGGCCGCCGACTCGACCACGGCGCGGAACGCGATGACGTCCCACACCTGCTCGAACTCGCTCTTGGACTGCTGCATCTTCCGCCAGATCGAGTACAGGTGCTTCACGCGCCCGGTGACCTCCGTGGCGAAGCCGGCCTCGGCGAAGCGCTCGGAGAGCAGGGCCTGCGTGCGGTGGATGTACCCGTCGCGCTGCTGCACGAGGGCGGTCACCTTGCCCGAGACGAGCTTGTACCCGTCGGGGTTGGTGTGCTTGAAGCCGAGGTCTTCGAGCTCGGACTTCATCCACGCGATGCCCAGGCGGTTGGCCAGCGGGGCATAGATGTCGAGGGTCTCGCGCGCGATGCGCTCCTGCGCCTCGGGCTTCATGTGCTCGAGGGTGCGCATGTTGTCGAGGCGGTCGGCGAGCTTCACGAGCAGCACGCGGATGTCGCTCGCCATGTGGAGCAGCATCTTGCGGAAGTTCTCCGCCTGGGCGTCTTCCTTCGAGGAGAAGCTGAACTTCGACAGCTTGGTGACGCCGTCGACGAGGAAGGCCACCTCCTCGCCGAACTCCTTCTGCACGTCGTCGAGGGTGGCCTTGGTGTCCTCCACCGTGTCGTGAAGAAGCGCGGCGCAGAGCGAGGCGGAGTCGAGGCGCAGCTCGGTGATCACCTTGGCCACCGCGATGGGGTGCGTGAAATAGGCCTCCCCGGATTTTCGCTTCTGCCCCTCGTGGTGGCGCTCGCCGAACTCGAACGCTCGCCGCAGCAGCCCGACGTCGGCCTCGGGGTGATATCGGGTGACCTGTTCGATCAGCTCTCCAAGCGCGTCCATTGCGGTTCACTATGCCCACGGACCTCGAAAGGGCAACGAAGCTACGCGACCTCGTCGCTTGACAACGGGTGCCCAACCGGACGACCCCTCCCGCCCATGATCGACCTCGCGGGCCTGCTGGAGCGCACGAGCCGGACCTTCGCGCTCTCCATCCCCCGGCTCCCGGAGCCCACCCGCCTCGCGGTCACCCTGGCCTATCTCCTCTTCCGCATCGCCGACACCTTCGAGGACGCCGCGGCCTGGCCCCGCGCCCGCCGCGCCGAGGCGCTCACCGACCTCCTCGCGCTCCTCGACGACCCGTCGGCTGTCCCCGATGGCCGCGTCGCCGGGCTCGTGCGGCGCTGGGTCGAGGGCCGCCCCTCCGAGCACGCGGGCTACCTCGACCTCCTCGGCGCCACGCCCGAGGTGCTCGCCGCCCTCGGTGGCCTGAGCCCCGAGGCCCGGGCGATCGTCCTCCGCCACGCGCGGCGCACCACCGAAGGGATGCTCGGCTTCGTCGGTCGCAGCGACCAGCGAGGCTCGCTCCGCCTCGACACCCTCCACGACCTCCGGGACTACTGCTACGTCGTCGCGGGCATCGTGGGCGAGCTGCTCACCGACCTCTTCCTCCACGACGCGCCCCCGCTCGACCCCGTCGGCGCCGCGCTCCGCGACGACGCCCGCTCCTTCGGCGAGGGCCTCCAGCTCGTCAACATCCTCAAGGACGCCGACGACGACGCCCGCGACGGGCGCACCTACCTGCCGCCCGACGTCGAGCGCGCGTCGCTGCTCGCGCTCGCCCGCGCCGACCTCGCGGCCGCCACCCGCTACGTGCGCTCCCTGCAGCGCGGGGGCGCGCCGCGCGGCTTCGTGGAGTTCACCGCGCTGCCGGTGCTGCTCGCCCGCGAGACCCTCGACCTGCTGGAGCGCGACGGCCCCGGCGCGAAGCTCCCCCGGGAGCGTGTGGTGGGCCTCGCGCTGGCGCTCGACCGCCGCCTCGACGCGGGCGAAGCCGCCCTGGAGCCGGCGTGAGCGACGAGCGGCTGCACCGATCGCACGGCACCGGGCTCTTCGCGCCGGAGCAGTTTCGCGCGCTGGGCGAGGGGTGCGTGTTCGAGCCCGGGGTGATGGTCTTCCACCCCGAGAACATCTCCCTCGGGCGCAACGTGTACGTGGGCCACCAGGCCATCCTGAAGGGCTACTACCGCAACGAGATGACCATCGGCGACCAGACCTGGATCGGCCAGCAGTGCTTCTTCCACAGCGCCGGCGGGCTCACCATCGGGGCGCGCGTGGGCATCGGTCCCGGGGTGAAGATCATCACGTCGGTGCACGCCGAGGCGGGCCGCGCGGTGCCGGTGCTCTTCTCGCCCGTGGAGATGGCCGCGGTGGTGATCGAGGACGACAGCGACCTCGGGGTCCACAGCGTGATCCTGCCGGGGGTGCGGGTGGGCCGCGGCGCGGTGGTGGGCGCCGGGGCGGTGGTGACCGAGGACGTGCCGGCCTACGCCGTGGTGGCGGGCGTGCCGGCGCGCGTGCTGAGGATGCGGCCGTGAGGGTCGAGCGCTTCGCGGTGGTGGTGTTCGCCTTCCACGAGGTGGAGAACGTGCCGACGGTGCTGCGGGAGATCCACGCGTGGCTGCGCGCGAAGGGCCCGGAGCACGAGCTGATCTTCGTCGACGACGGGAGCACCGACGGCACGCTGGCGGCGGCGCGCGAGGTGCTCGCGGGCGACCCCCACGCGACGGCCTTCTCCCTCGGCGCCAACCGGGGCATCGGCGGGGCGCTCAAGGCGGGCGTGACCAGCGCGACGGCCCCGTGGGTGACCTTCCTGCCCTGCGACGGGCAGATCCCGCCGGGCGAGCTCGACGTGCTGCTCGCCGAGGCCGGGCGCTCGGACAGCGACGTGGTGTTCTCGGTGTACCGCGACCGCGACGACGGATTGCTCCGGAAGGTGTTCTCCGCGGGGGTGCGAGGGATGATCCGCGCGGTGCACGGGGTGACCATGCGCTCCGACGGGCCGTACCTCTTCCGCCGCGAGCTCTTCAGCGCGCGCGAGCTCGCGCCCGACACCTTCTTCCTCAACTTCGAGTTCCCCATCCGGGCGATGCAGCGGCGGGTGCGCTCGTCGGTGGTGACCATCGAGTGCGTGCCGCGCCGGGCGGGCCAGAGCAAGAGCGCCGGCTGGCGCACCGTGTACCGGGTGGGCCGCGACCTGCTCGACCTCAAGCGCCGGCAGCTCCGCGGACGCTGAGCCCGCCGTTGGGGGGCCCCAGGGCGATTGTGCACCCCGGTTGACACCCCCGGCCGCGAACGGCGTCCCACGCGCTGGGGCGTGAAGGGTGCTACACAGCCGGAGATCACGCGGTGCGCGGCGCTGGCCCGCCCCGTGCGTCGCGCTCGCGGAGAGGATGATCAAGACACCATGAAGACCTTTCCCCAACCGATGATTCTGGTCGGGTCGCTGGCGCTCCTGGCGGGCTGCGCGAGCGACGCGCTCAACGTGCAGGGCTCCGCGGTGCTCACGTCCACGGTCGCGGGCCAGACCCCGACGCGGATGGGCTTCGACTTCACCGCCCGCGTCACGGCCCTCGAGGCGGGCTCCGGGTTCACCGGGAGCTGCGCCCGCATCGCCAACCGCTGGGAGGTGCAGATCGCCCGCGAGTCGCCCGGGGCCGCGGAGTTCAAGCGCTTCACCCTGAGCATCCCGGTGCCCTCGGGGCTCACCCGCGAGAGCCCCACGGCGACCTTCGTGGTGGGCGACTCGACCTTCACCGCCAGCGGCACCTGCGTCGACACCACCACCACCGTCAGCGACGGGCTGCACGTCGTCACGCGCTGCACCGGCGTGCGCGCCCCCGGCGACAGCCGGGTGATCGAGGCCGACCTCAACCTCGTCCTCACGCACTGCGCCCTGGAGTGACCCGGCGGGCCTTCGCGCTCGGCGCCGTGCCCGCGGCGCTCTGGTTCACCGTCTACGCCGCCCCCTCGGTCGCCTACCGCGACGCGGGTGAGCTCACCGCCGCCGCCTTCCTGCTCGACGTCGCCCACCCGACGGGCTTCCCCGTCGACGTGCTCCTGGTTCGCCTCGCGATGCTCATCCCCATCGGCGACGTGGCCTTTCGCGCCAACCTCGCCGTCGGAGCGCTCATGGCCCTGGCCTGCGGGTGCGCCTCGGCGCTCGCCCACCGGCTCCTGCCGGCGCTCGCGCCCCCCACCCGCCTCGCGCTCTCGGCGCTGCCCGCGGCGGCCCTCATGGCCTCGTCGACGGTGCTGCGCGCCGCGACGGCGATGGAGGTCTACGCGGGCTCGCTGCTGGTCACCCTCGCCGCCCTCACGCTCACCGAGGGGCGCGCGCCCGTCGCCGCGCGGCGTCGCCTCGCGGGGCTCGCGCTCGGCCTCACGCTCGCGATGCACGTCACGACCCGCGCCGCGGCGCTGCTCGCGGTGGCCCTGACGGCGTGGCCCGCGTGGCGCTCGGCCCGCTGGCCCGACCGCGCGCGGACCCTCGCGCCGGTCGCGGCGCTCGGGCTCGTCGGGGCCCTGGTGGTGACCTACCTCCCGCTCGCCTCGCGGCGCGACGGGCCCATCGACTGGGGCGACCCGGAGACCGTCGCGCGCTGCTTCGACCACCTCACGGCGCGCTCCATCCGGGCGGCCTACGCCCACCGCATCCTGGTGCCGTGGCGCCTCCCGGAGGACCTCGCCACGGCCGCGCGCACGCTCGTCGAGGACCTCGGCGCGCTGCTGGTTCTGCTCTCCGTCGCGGGGGCCCTCGCGGCGGCGCGGCGGCGCGCGGCGTGGCCGGTGCTCGCGGTCACGCTGCTCGACCTCGCCTACGCCGTCGCGGTGAACCCCATGGGCACCATCGACCGGCAGACCCTCTTCGTCACCGAGGCCGGGGCGGCGATCCTGGCCGCGCTCGCGCTGGGCGTCCTTCTCGCGCGCCTCGCGAGGGGGCGGGCGGAGCTCCCGCTGGCCGCGGCGGCGGCGGCGGCCCTGGCGGTGGTGACGCTCGCGCGGCGCGACGCCCGCTGGGCCGGCGCGGCGGACGGCTGGGCGGCGGGCGAGGTGCTGGGCGGCGCCGGGGCGCTCGGGGCGGCGCCGGGCCGCGCGGTGGTGCTCTGCGCCTCGGACGACGCCTGCGGCGGGGCGATGTACGCCCAGTGGGTGGAGGGCGAGCGGCCCGACGTGACGGTGATGCCGCAGAGCTTCCTCGGCGACCCGGCGACGTGGCGTCGGCTGGAGGCCCGACGCTCGTTGCTCCGCCCCCCCGCAGACCCGGTCGCGGGGGCGTCGCTCGATGCGTGGCGCCTGCGATGGCTGCTCGCCCACGCTGCGGGGCGGCTGCGCTGGGAGGGCGACGGGAGGGACGCCCCGTGGATCGTGCTCACACCGGGTGAGACGCCCGTGTTCGCGCGGGCGGCCGCGGCCGCGGACTCGGCGTCGGACGCCGCGGTCGATCGCGAGGCGACGGCTTGGGTGCGGGCGAGGGCGCCGGGGGAGGGTGTCGGGGCGCGGCGCATCGGGGCGATGGTGCTCTTCGCGGCGGGGGTGAGGGAGGCGAGGGGCGACCTGGCGCGGGGGGTTCCGCTGTGGCGCGCGGCGCTGGCAGCGTGGCCCGAGCACGCCGCCGCGTGGACCAACCTCGGCCTCGTTGCCGCCCGCGCGGGGCACCTCGCCGAGGCCGTGGCGATGACCCGGCGGGCGCTCGACCTGCAGCCCGAGCGCCCGCGGGCGTGGCGCAACCTCGCGGACTACCTGGCCGCGACCGGCGACCCGGAGGGCGCCGCAGAGGCCCGTCGCGAGGCGGCCCGGCGCTGAATTCCGCCCGCGCCGCGCGCGAGGCGTACGCTCGACGGCGTGATGAGCCGACGCGCTTACGGGACGGGCCTGGTGGTGATCCTCGCGACGCTGGCCGCGTGCACCGGCACCGATCCGCCGGGCACGGTCGCAGGGGCCGCGCAGGAGGACGTCCCGGTCGTCGTGGACGTGGGCGCGGACGTGGGCTTCGACGCGGCCCCGGACGTACGCACGGACACGGGCCCCGACATCGGGACGGACGCAGGCCTCGACGGGGGCACCGACACGGGCGCCGATGCGGGCGGTGACGCGCTGGACGTGGTGGACGTGGTGGACGTGGTGGACGTCGACGAGTGCGGCGACGGTGGCGTGCGGGTCGACGGCGGCGCGTGCCTGCGCTGCGGGGCCGGCGAGCGGGTGTGCGGCGGGCGGTGCGTCGGCGCGGTGGATCCGGCCACCGGGTGCGGCGCGGCGACGTGTGCGCCCTGCGCGCTGCCCAACGCGACGCCGGTCTGCGCCTCGGGGCTCTGCGCGGTGGCGTCGTGCGCCCCGTCCTTCGCCGACTGCGACGGCGCGCCCGGCGACGGCTGCGAGGTCGACACCCGCGGCGACCTGGCCCACTGCGGCGGCTGCGGGCGCGCGTGCCGGCTGTCGCGGGCGACGGCGCGCTGCGAGGCCGGGCAGTGCCGCGTCGCTGCCTGCGAGGCGGGCTTCGGCGACTGCAACGGCGACGAGGGCGACGGGTGCGAGACGCCGCTGGCGGCCGACCCGAACCACTGTGGCGTGTGCGGGGTGTCCTGCCTGGAGGTGTGCCGCGGGAGCGTATGCGAAGCGTGCTCCGCCGGGAGCCGGGGGTCGACCTGCCGCGGGGGGTCGATCTGCCGCTGCGACAGCCTGGGATGCGCGTGCCGGACGTGAGCGCGGCGGGCAGAACCTACCTCGCAGATTGACAACCATCGGCCCGGCTTCCTATAGGGATCTCCCGTGCGTCGAGTGGCGCGCGGTGGCCCTCTCCGCCCTCGCGCTCCTTTCGGCTGTCCATCGATTGCCCCAGCGCGACGCGAGTGCCTCGGCGCCCACCGCCCCCGCATTCGTGCGCCGGGTAGTGGACATCGATGCGCTCCGGGGCGAAGGGGAGGCCGTTGGTCCGAAGCAGCAGTCCGGAGGCGAACGATCCGATGAGCGCCAAGCGAACGAAGTTCATCTTCACCACCGGCGGCGTGGTGTCTTCCATCGGCAAGGGCCTCGCGTCGGCGTCCATCGGGGCGCTGCTCGAGGCGCGCGGTCTACGCGTGACCTTCGTGAAGCTCGACCCGTACATCAACGTCGACCCCGGCACGATGTCGCCGTACCAGCACGGCGAGGTCTACGTGACCGACGACGGCGCCGAGACCGACCTCGACCTCGGCCACTACGAGCGCTTCACCAACGCGCGCCTCACCCGCGCCAACAACCTCACCACCGGCAAGATCTACCAGGCCGTCATCTCGAAGGAGCGGCGCGGCGAGTACCTCGGCGCGACGGTGCAGGTGATCCCGCACATCACCGACGAGATCAAGGCGCGGGTGCGCGAGGCCACCGCCGGTGCCGACGTGGCCATCGTCGAGATCGGCGGCACCGTCGGGGACATCGAGTCGCTGCCCTTCCTCGAGGCCGTGCGCCAGCTCAAGCTGGAGGCGGGCGCCACCAACGCGGTGAGCGTGCACGTCACCCTGGTGCCGTGGATCGGCGCCGCCGGCGAGCTCAAGACCAAGCCCACGCAGCACTCGGTGAAGGAGATGCGCGAGATCGGCATCCAGCCCGACGTGCTGCTGTGCCGCACCGACCGGCCGCTGTCGCAGTCCATCAAGGAGAAGATCTCCCTCTTCTCCAACGTGCCGACGGACATGGTCATCTCGGCCCTCGACGTGAGCTGCCTCTACGAGCTCCCCGCCGCGCTCCACGCCGAGCGCCTCGACGACCTGCTCTGCGAGCGGCTCAACATCTGGTCGCGGCTGCCCGACATGGCCCCGTGGCAGCGCGTGGTCGAGCGCTTCACCCGGCCCTCCCGCGGCGCCGTGCGCGTCGCCGTCGTCGGCAAGTACGTGCACCTGCGCGACTCCTACAAGAGCCTCAACGAGGCGCTCATCCACGCGGGCATCGCCAACGACTGCCGCGTCGACCTCACCTTCGTCGACAGCGAGGCGCTGGAGTCCGGCGCCGACGAGGTGCTGCGCACGCTCGGCGACAGCGACGCCATCCTGGTGCCCGGCGGCTTCGGCGAGCGCGGCGTCGAGGGGAAGATCAGCGCGATCCGCTACGCCCGCGAGAAGGGCATCCCCTTCTTCGGCATCTGCCTCGGGATGCAGCTCGCGGTGGTGGAGTTCGCCCGCCACGTCGCTGGCATCGCGCGGGCCAACAGCGCCGAGTTCGACCCGCAGGCCCCGTCGGTCATCGACCTGATGCCCGAGCAGCGCGGGGTGCGCGACAAGGGCGCCACGATGCGCCTCGGCGCCTACGCCTGCGTCCTCACGCCGGGCTCGGTGGCCGCCGAGGCCTACGGCGCGACGGAGATCTCCGAGCGGCACCGGCACCGGTACGAGTTCAACAACGACTACCGCGAGGTGCTCACCGGGAAGGGCCTCGTGCTGTCGGGCACCTCGCCCGACAAGAAGCTCGTGGAGATGATCGAGCTGGGCGGGCACCCATACTTCGTGGGGTGCCAGTTTCACCCCGAGCTGAAGTCCCGGCCGATGGCGCCGCACCCGCTCTTCGTGCGCTTCGTGCGCGCGGGGCTCGAGCGGGCCACCGCCGTCGCCGCGAAGCGGCGCGACGAGCGATCGTCGCAGGCCCCGTCCACCGTCGTGCACTGAAGCGGGCGTCCCGCCCCGTCGCTACGGCGACTGCCACTCCACCGCGGTGCCCACCATCCGCACGCGCCCGCCGCGCAGGGGCCGGGCCTCGGCGTCCACCACGGCGTCGGCGTTGGCCTCGCACGCGGCCCGCTGGAGGGCGGTGCGGCACTGCTCGGGGTGGGAGTCGCTGCACTCCGCGGTGACCACCGCGATGGCCTCGCGCGGGGTCGACGGGCCGTGGTCGGTGTGCAGCGGCGGCGCGGAGCACGCCTCGGCGCGCGGGGTGCGCCGGGTGTTGATGATACGGAAGTGGTGGGAGGGGCCGCTCGAGCAGCCCAGCGAGAGGGCGAGCGCCAGGAAGACCGTCGGTCGCATGCGCCGCAGGATGCGCGATGCGCCCCGCGGGCGTCTAGCGCCCGCGGCGGCGCCGCCCGCGCGCGGGGTCGACGGGCGGCGGGGCCGGGGGGGGCGGCGGCGGCGGCGGCGCGGCGACCACGGGCGGCGGCTCGACGGGCGTTTGCACGCAGCGGAACCCGAGGGTCGCGAGGCGGAAGGTCGGGTTGGCCGGGACGCGTGCGGTGGTGCGCAGCGCGGCCGCGGTGCCGGAGTACCAGTGCCCCCCGCGGGCCACGCGGTCGGCGCCCCCGGCGGCGCCGGTGGGGTCGGTGGCCGGGGCGGCGGTGTAGAGGCCGAACCAGTCGCCGGTCCACTCCATCACGTTGCCGGCCATGTCGAGCACGCCGAAGAGCGAGGCGCCCGGGGCGAAGGCGCCCGCCGGCGAGGTGGCGCCGTGCGAGTCGTTGCCAGGGAGCGACGCCGCGGGGCGCGACAGGTTGCTCCGGGTGAGCAGCGCGATGCAGTCGGCGTCGCAGGCGTTGACGCGGTCGAGGGAGGGCGCGGCCTCGCCCCAGGGGTAGGTGCGGGTCTCGGCCCCGCGCGCGGCGAACTCCCACTCCGCCTCGGTGGGCAGGCGGCCGCCGCGCGAGCGGCAGTAGGTGTTGGCCTGCGCCCAGTCGACGCAGTTCATCGGGTGGTCGGCGCGGTCGGCGCGGTTGCCATTGCAGAGCTGGTTCCAGGCGGGAAGCTGCGGGGCGGCGATGGCGGGGAAGTTCACCGTCGACGAGGTGGTGCACCCCCCCGACGTGGCGCACTCCTGGTAGCGATGCGCGGTGACCTCCGTGCGGTCGATGCAGTACGGGGCGAGCGTCACGCGGTGCGCGGGCGTCTCGTTGCGGTCGCCGGTCTGGCCCGCGCCGGCGCCCATGTTGAACACCGGGCTGTCCATCAGCACCATGCCCTCCGGGCAGCGCGACGGCGGCGGGGGCGGGGGCATCGGGACCGCCACGGGCGGGGGCGGCGGGGCGGCCGCGAGGGCGGCCTCACGGCAGACGTCCGCGCCGTCGACGCACATGCAGCGGTCGCGGGCGGGCACCCACTCCTCGCCGCCGGCGCAGCAGTGGCCGTCGGAGTCGTGCTGGGCCGCCGTGCACGCGACGGGCGCCGGGCGACGGCGGCGCTGCGCGTGCGCCGAGGCGCCCAGCAGGGTGACCGCGCCGACGAGGATGGACAGGGTGGACCGATAGCTTGATCGAAAGGATCTCATGGTGAAGCTCCGACGGAGGTTGGGGCGCAGGCGTTCAACCTCACTCCTGCCCCGGGTGCAAGGGCCCCGGCGGACGGCGTTGACACTGTCCCTCCGGGCGGTGCTTATTGCGCGCGCCATGGAGGTCAACGGATCTGTGAAGGTTTTGCTCTCGGCCCTCTGTCTCGCGGGCGCGCTCGGGTGCTCATCCAACTCCCCGACGGTGCCGTCGGAGGCGGGCGTCGCCGACGCGGGCGAGGACGCCGGCGACGTGCCGCTCTTCGTGGGCCCCGGCGACCTCACGGTGACGTGGACCATCAACGGCAACCCCCCGGAGACCGAGTGCGCCGTGGCGGGCGCGGCCTTCGTCGACATCCAGGCCACCTTCGGCGCCGCGACGCGGCTGCCCTGCACGCAGGGGATGTTCTCGAAGCTGATGCTGCCGGCCAACCGGCTCAACGTCGGGGCGAAGCTGCTGCGCGCCGACGGCACGGCCATCTACGCGTACGTCATCCCGACGACCATCGTCACCGGCGTCACCACCCAGGCCCGCATCAACTTCGAGCCGCCCGGCACCCTCCGCGTGCGCTGGACCGTCAACGGCAACGCCCCCAGCAGCGAGTGCGCCACCACCACGGCGACGCACGTCATCGTCCGCGCCGAGGGGCTCGACGGCTTCCAGGCGACCTGCGCCACGGGCCGCGTGAGCTTCACCCGCGTGCCGGGGGCGATGCTCACCGGGCTCCAGCCCGGGCGCTACGCCGTCACCGGCGAGATCGTCTCCGGCACGGGGTCCAACCGCCGCTCGATCCAGACCCTCATGGGCGAGGGCGAGGTGCCGTCCGGCGCCATCGGCGAGATCGTGCTGCCCTTCGAGGCGCCGCCGCTGCCGGTCGATCCGTGACCGTCCCCCCCGCGGAGGTGCTCGCGCGCTACGCCGGCTTCGAGTCCGCCGCCGCGCGCCCCTACGGCCGCGGGCTCATCAACGACACCTTCCTCCTCGAAGGCCCCGCCGGGCGCTGCGTGCTCCAACGGCTGCACCCGGTGTTCGGCGCGGCGGTGCACCACGACATCGAGGCCGTCACCGCGCACCTCGCGCGCAACGGGATGGTGACGCCGCGGCTCATCCCCACGCGCGACGGCGCGCTCTGGGTCGAGCGCCCGACCCCTGAGCGCACCGAGGTCTGGCGGGCGCAGACCTTCCTCCCCGACCTGCGCACCTACGACCGCCTCGCGCGCGACGACCACGCCGCCGCGGCGGGCGCGCTGGTGGGGCGCTTCCACCGGGCGCTTCGCGGCCTCGAGCACGAGTACCGCTTCGTGCGCGCGGGCGTGCACGACACCCAAGGGCACCTCGCCACCCTCGCGGCCGCCGTCGAGGCCTCGTCCGGGCACCGGCTCTACGAGGAGGTGGCGCCGCTGGCGGAGGCGATCCTCGCGGCGGGGCGCGCGCTGCCCGACCTCACGGGCCTGCCGAGGCGCCACAGCCACGGCGACCTCAAGCTGTCCAACCTCCTCTTCGACGAGCGCCGCGAGGGGGTGTGCCTGGTCGACCTCGACACCGTCGGCCGGATGAACCTCGCCTTCGAGCTCGGCGACGCGCTGCGCTCGTGGTGCAACCCCTCGGGCGAGGACGCCACCGACTGCGCCATCTCGGCCGAGCGCGTGGGCCTCGCCGTCGCGGGCTACGCGAGCGCCGCCCGCGACCTCGTCGATCCCGCGGAGGCGGAGTCCCTCGTCGACGGGCTGGCCACGATCTGCGTCGAGCTGGCCGCGCGCTTCGCCGCCGACGCCCTGCTGGAGCGCTATTTCGGGTGGGACCCGTCGCGGCACCCCTCGCGCGGCGCCCACAACCTGGTGCGCGCGCGGGGCCAGTGGTCGCTCGCGCGGAGCGTGCTGGCCGACCGCGCGGGGCTCGACGCCCGGGTCGCGGCGGCGATGGCCGCGTAGTACCTCCGGGCTCTGGTAGCGTCCGACGGGTGCGACCCATCCCCGACCGGTGCCCCTGCGACGCGGGCCGAGCCTACGACCAGTGCTGCGGCCCGTACCACCGCCGGGAGCGCGAGGCGCCCGACGCGCCGGCCCTGATGCGCTCGCGCTACAGCGCCTTCGTGCGCGGCGACGACCCCTACCTCCTGCGCACGCTGCACCCCGACCACGCCGACCTGGAGGAGGGCGTCGAGGCGATGCGGGCGTCGCTGCGGGACACCTTCCGGCGCAACCGCTACGAGGGCCTTCGGGTGCTCGACCACCGCCCGGCGGGGGGCGACGGGCTCGCGGAGGTGCTCTTCCACGCGCGGGTGCGAGAGGCCGGGGTCGACCGGTCCTTCGTGGAGCGATCGTACTTCGCGCACGACGGTGCGGGCTGGCGCTACCTCGCGGGCGACCTGCTGCCCGCGGCGGCGTTGAAGGGCCGCATCGAGGGCCTCACCCTCGACGCCTTCGCCCGGGCGCTCGAGGCCGCGCGGTGACGGCCCCGGCGCTCACCCGCGGGCAGTCGTGGGCCCTCGTGCTCGCGGCGACCTTCACCATGACCATCAGCTACATCGACCGGCAGGCGCTGGCGGTGCTGGCGCCCACCATCACCCGCGCGCTGCGCCTCTCGGAGACCCAGTACGGGCTGCTGGCGTCGGCGTTCTCGCTCGCGTACCTGATCGGCGCGCCCCTCGCGGGCCGGTGGATCGACCGGGTCGGCGCGCGTCGTGGCCTGCTCGCCGCGGTGCTGGTCTGGACGGTGGCGTCGGCGCTGCACGCGCTGGCGCCGGGCTTCGGGGCGCTGGTGGTCTTCCGGGTGCTGCTGGGCTTCGCGGAGTCGCCGTCGTTTCCGGGCGCGTCGCAGGTGGTGCACCGCGCGCTGCCGCCCGCCGAGCGGCCGCGCGGCGTGGGGGTGCTGTTCACCGGGAGCTCCATCGGGTCGATGATCGCCCCGCCCATCGCGGTGGCGCTGCTGGGGGTCTTCGGGTGGCGCGGGGCGCTGCTGGTGTCGGCGCTGAGCGGGCTGGTGTGGGTGCCCCTCTGGATGGGCGTGGCGTGGCGCTCGCCGGGCCGCGAGGTGCTCGACGCGGCGCCGGAGCCGGAGGAGGTCACGGCCGGGGGCGAGGCGTGGAGCGCGTGGCGCTCGCCGGCGGTGCGGCGGACGCTGGCGCTCATCATCGCCTCGTCGCCCGCGATCGGCTTCGTGCTGACGTGGAGCGCGAAGTACCTCGTGCGCGCGTGGGGGGTGACGCAGCTGGGGGTCGCGGCCTTCATCTGGCTGCCGCCGCTGATGTTCGACGTGGGGAGCATCGCGTTCGGCGACCTGTCGGCGCGGCTGGCGAAGCACCCGAGCAACGCCCGCGGCGGCACGCACCCGGCGCTCATCGCGGCGAGCGCCTCGCTGGCGGTGGGCGCGACGCTGGCGATGACGGCCGCCACCTCGCCGTGGATGGCGATGGGCTTCGCGGGCGCGGCGATGTTCGGCGGCGGCGGCACCTACGCGATGATCACCGCCGACATGCTGGCGCGCATCCCGGCGCGCGGGGTGTCGACCGCGGGCGGCTGGTGTGCGTCGGCACAAGCCCTGGCCTTCGTGGTGGCCAACCCCCTCATCGGGCGCGGCGTGGAGGCCTACGGCGGGTACCGGCAGGTGCTGGCGGCGCTGGCGCTGTGGGCGGTGCCGGGCACCCTGGCGTGGCTGGTGTGGCCGCGGGTGCCGCCGGTGCGCGCGGTCGGATGAGGCCTGAATGAGGCGGCGGTGGTGATTGCCTATCAACACTGCCGCAGGGGCCCATGGGGCGTGTGGGCGCAGATTGTCAATCACGGGGCGGGCGCGCTCACCCGGGCGCGACGCATCGGAACGCCGCCGTCCACACCTGCGTGAGCGTCGGCGGAGCGATGGCGCCGAACGCCGCCACGAAGCCCTGAGACGTCCCCCGCAGGGAGACGTTGCGCACGAAGCGCGCGGTCGCGACCTCCGCGGCGCCGAGCGCCCGCAGCGTCGCCGGGCGGGCGCCCGTGCTAACAAGCCCCACAACCCGTCATGGAAAACGCCGTCGCGCTGCTCATGGCCATCGTGCTGCTCTCCGCGGTGGTCTCGTGGATCAACCGCCGCCACGACCGTCTGAAGGACTCCGCCGGTCCGACGCCCGACGAGCGCGTCGAGGCCGCCTGGGAGGGCTTCGGCTTCGGCGACGACCCCGCCGCCGCCCGCGCCGCCCTCGACGCGCTCCTCGACGAGGTCGACCCCAGCACGTTGCGCCGCAAGAACTCCATCGTGTCGCTCGCGGTGATGGCCGCGCGCACCGAGCACTACGACGTGCTCCCCGCGCTGGCCGAGCAGGCCCGCGCGCTCGACGGCGGCTGCGGCGAGACGGCCGCGCTCGCGGTGCTGGCCGAGGCCTGCGCGGGCGACCCGATGCGAGCGCGGGAGATGTACGTCGCCTCGCAGTCCGCGATGGCGGGCTGCGGCTCGTGCGGCACCCAGGGGCCCGGGCGCTACCTCATGCAGGAGGTCGCGATCATGGTCGACGCCATGGACGGCCCCGCGCCGGCGGCCGTGCTCCACTGACCCGCCGCGCGACGCTCAGTAGCCTTCGAGCTTGCTGATGATCTCGTTCATGATCTCGCGGGTGCCGCCGCCGATCGGGTAGAGCCGCGCGTCGCGGTACAGCCGCTCGACCAGGTAGCCCCGCATGTACCCGTAGCCCCCGTGGATCTGCACCGCCGCGTCGCAGACCGCGCTGCACATGTCCGTCGCGGTGTTCTTCGCCATCGCCGCGAGGCCCGCGGCGGCCATGTCCCCGGCCAGCACGCGCGTCACCACCTCGCCGGTCAGCGCGCGCGCCGCGGCGATGCGCGTCGCCATGTCCGCCAGCTTGTGCCGCGTCACCTGGAACCCGCTCAGCGCCTTGCCGAAGGCCATCCGCTCGCGGGCGTAGGCCACCGACTCCTGGTACGCCAGCGTCGCGATCGCCACGCACTGCGCCGCCAGGAACACCCGCTCCGTCGCGAAGTTCTGCATGATCGTCACGAAGCCCTGGTCGACCTCGCCGAGCACGTTGCCCACCGGCACCCGGCAGTCCTCGAAGTGGAGCTCGGCGGTGTCCGACGCCCACCAGCCCATCTTCTTCAGCTTACGCCCCACGCTAAACCCGGGCGTGCCCCTCTCCACCACCAGCAGCGACACGCCGCCGTGCCCGGGGCCCCCGGTGCGCACCGCCACGGTCACCAGGTCGGCCCGCGCCCCGGAGGTGATGAAGGTCTTGCTGCCGTTGATCACCAGCTCGTCGCCGTCGCGCACGGCCCGCGTCTGGAGGTTGGCCACGTCGCTGCCGCCGCCCGGCTCGGTGATCGCCAGCGCCGACACCCACTCGCCCCGCAGCACCCGCGGCACCCAGCGCTGCTTCTGCGCCTCGGTGCCCGCCCGCAGGATGGGCGGCAGCGCGATGCCGTGGCTGCCGAGCCCCACGGTGGTGCCCACCGAGCGGCCCGCGAGCACCATCGACTCGCTCGCCGCCACCATGTGCGACAGGTCGCCGCCGGCGCCTCCGTAGGCCTCGGGGTACCCGACGCCCAGCACCCCCGCCGCGGCGGCGCTGCGGTAGAGGTCGAGCGGAAACTCCTCGGCCTCTTCCCAGGCGTCGGCGTGCGGCGCGATCTCCGCCGCGGCGAAGCGCTCGACCTGGGCGCGCAGCGCGGCGTGCTCGTCGTTCTCGAAGAGGTAGGGCATGACCGGTACGGGTAGCACAGCTCCGGCGCGAACCGGCCGCGGGTTGCGGTACGATCGCGCCGCGCGACCGTCGCGCTTACGAGGATTGGTATGTCCCGCCGCCCCCGCACCGCCTCATGAGGCTCGCCGAACGGATCGATCTCGCCAACGCCGAGGCCGCGCGCAGGCTCACGGCGAGCCGCGCGCGCTGGGTCGACGTGCGCCCGCTGCGCGACGTGGTGCTCGACCTCGGCGCGTACGAGCTCACCCACGGCGGCCCGCCGCTGCTCTGGCGCGAGATGGGCGGCGCGCAGCGGGGCGCGGTGCTCGCCGCGGTGCTCTACGAGGGCTGGGCGCGCACCCCGGCGGAGGCCCGCGGGATGCTCGACCGCGCGGAGGTGTCGCTGCGCCCCAACCACCACGCCGGCGGGGTCGGGACCGGCGCGGGGGTCGGGTCGCCGACGATGCCGGTGTGCGTGGTCGAGGAGCGCGGCGTGGCCGACCGGCAGGGCACGCTCTCCTGGGCGCCGCTCGCGCCGGCGGGCGTCGACGCCGGGGCCCACGACGCCGCGACCCTCGCGCGCCGCCGCCGCTGGCGCGAGGCCATCGCCCCGGCGTTGGGCCGGGCGGTGGCCGCGCGGGGTGGCCTCGACGTCGACGCCGTCGTCGCGCGGGCGCTGCACATGGGCGACGAGCTGGTGCACCGCACGGGCGCGTCGACGGCGCTGGCGGTGGCGGCGCTCGCCCCGGCGCTGACGGCCGCGGGGCTCGACGGCGACGCGCTGCGCGAGCTGGTCGAGGGGCTCACCGAGGGGGAGGGGTTCTTCGGGGCGCTGGCGCTGGCGGCGGCGAAGCTGGCGTGCGACGGCGCGCAGGTGGAGGACAGCACGGTGGTCACGGCCATGAGCCGCAACGGGGTGCGCTGCGGCGTGCGCCTCGCGGGCACGGGCGAGCGGTGGTTCACGGCGCCGGCGCCGACGGTGAAGGGGCGGCTGCGGGACGGCTACGACGACGCCGACGCGGGGCGCGACCTCGGCGACTCGGCCCTCGCGGAGGCCGCGGGCCTCGGGGCCTTCGCGCTCGCCGGGGCGCCCGCGCTGCACGCGCGGCTCGGCACCCGCAACGCCGACGGGCTGCGCGTGACCCGGGACATGGCCGAGGTCACCGTCGCGCGGCACCCGCGGTACACGCTCCCGGCGCTGGACTTCGCGGGCGCCCCGGTGGGCATCGACGCGCGGCGGGTGCTCGACACGGGCATCCTGCCGGTCATCGGCGCGACCATCGAGCACCGCGAGGCGGGGCACGGGCCCATCGGCGCGGGGCTGGCGCGCTTCCCGCGGGAGTGCTTCACCGCGGCCATCGAGCACTTCGCCGACGCGCGGGGCATCCGGTGAGCGGGGCGATGCGGGCGATGATCCGCGCGGACGAGTACCGCGACGCGGGCGTGCTGCGGGGCCTCACGCAGCACATGGAGGCCGCGGCCGGGGTGCGCCGCGCGGTGGCCATGATGGGCGCGCCGCGCAACCTCGAGGTGCTGCGCAAGATGGGCCTCGCGCCCGACTACTGGCCCGTGCCGCCGAAGCCTTGCGACCTGGTGGTGGTGGCCCAGGCCGACGACGAGGACGCCGTGGTCGAGGCGATGCGCCGGGCCGACGCGTGGCTGGCGGCGCGGCCCCCGGCGGGCGCGCTCGTGGCGCAGGGCACCCCCCTCGACGACGCCCCGCGCACCCTCGCGCAGGCCCTCGCGCGGCAGCCCGAGGCGCACTTCGCGCTGGTGTCGGTGCCCGGAGCCTTCGCGGCGCGCGAGGCGCGGCGGGCCCTGGAGCAGGGCCTCTCGGTGATGGTCACCAGCGACGGGGTCTCCGAGGACGACGAGGCGTCGCTCAAGGCGCTCGCCGACACCCGGGGGCTGCTGGTGCTGGGCCCCGACTGCGGCGCTGCCATCCTCGATGGGGTGCCGCTGGGCTTCGCCGGCGCGGTGCGCCGCGGGGACATCGGCGTCGTCGCGGCCTCGGGCACCGGGCTGGTCGAGCTCGCGTCGCTCATCCACCGGCTGGGCGGCGGGGTCTCGCACGCGGTGGGCGCGGGCGACCGCGACCTCGCCGAGGCCATCGGCGGGCGCACCACGCTGGCGGCGCTCGACCGGCTCGCGGGCGACCCCGCAACGAAGACCCTCGTGCTGCTGGCGCGCGGCGGCTCGCGCGCGGTGCTGCTGCGGGCCGCGGAGCGCGCCGCGGCCGCCGGGCGCCCGGTGGTGGCGCACCTCGTGGGCGCGACCGACGGGCTCCCGGCGGTGCCCGGCGTGAGCTGGGCGACGTCCATCGCCGACGCGGCGCGGCGGGCGTGCGAGCTCAGCGGGGTGACCGCCCCGCCGTGGGAGACCGCCGCCCTGGTGCGCCCCGACTACGCGCCCGCGCAGCGCTGGCTCCGCGGGCTGTACGTGGGCGGTACGCTCTGCGCCGAGGCCGTGGCGCGCTGCCGCGGGCTCGCGCCGCTGTCGTCCAACCTGGGGCTCGACGGGGTGACGCACAGCGCGCGCTTCCGCATGCCGGGGCACCACCTGCTCGACCTCGGCGACGAGGGGTACACCCGCGGGCGGACGCACCCGGTGCTCGACCCCTCGCTGCGGGTCGACGCGATGTACAACGCGGCCAACGACGAGGCCGTGGCGGTGCTGCTCTTCGACGTGGTGGCGGGCCCGGAGACGGAGCCCGTGGAGGCCCTGCGGGCGGCGCTGACGGCGGTGCGCGAGCGCTCGCGGGCGCGCGGCGGCGAGATCGCGATGGTCGCGGCGGTGGCGGGCACCGACGACGACCCGCAGCGGCGCTGCGCGGTGGTGGCGGCGCTCGAGGCGCTGGGGGTGACCGTGATGCCCGACCACGTGACGGCGGTGGAGGCGGCGCTGGCGCTGCTGCCAGGAGGCGAAGAGGGGCGATGAGGCGCGACGACGAGTACGAGCAGGACGTGTACGGGACCTTCGGCGTGCGCGCCGGGGTGGTGGTGCTGGGCCTGGAGGTGCTCGCGGAGTCGCCTCGCGCGGCGGGCGTCCCGGTGGTGGTGGTGGCGTGGGAGCCGCCGGCGGGCGGCGACGAGCGGCTGGCCCGCATCGTCGCGGGGCTGCTGTGACGCGCCCGCGGGTGCGCACGGGCCTGGAGGCCCTGGTCGGGGACGAGGCCCGGCGGGTGCGGGGCCGCGCGGTGGGGCTGCTGGCCCACCCGGCGAGCGTGACCCCGGAGCTGTGGCACGCCCGCGAGGTGCTGGCGGGCGCGGGGGCGTCGGTGCAGGCGCTCTTCGGCCCGGAGCACGGGGTGGGCGGCGAGGCGCAGGACATGGAGGGCGTCGCCGACGGGGGAGGGCCCGTCCGCACGTACTCGCTCTACGGCGCGGAGTACGCGTCGCTGAGCCCGCAGCCCGCGTGGCTCGACGGGCTCGACGCGGTGGTGATCGACCTCCAGGACGTCGGCTCGCGCTACTACACCTTCGTCTGGACGGCGCTCTTGATGGCGCGGGCGTGCGCGGCGCGGGGCCTCGAGGTGCTGGTGTGCGACCGGCCCAACCCCCTCGGGGGGGCGGTGATCGAGGGCGCGCCGCAGCGGCCCGAGCTGCGCTCCTTCGTCGGCCTGGAGGCGTGCCCGGTGCGGCACGGGCTGACGCTCGGCGAGGTGCTCTCGTGGCGGGTGGGGGTGGAGTCGCTCACCAACGTGACGGTCATCCCGATGGAGGGGTGGACGCGCGAGATGCGCTGGGAGGACACCGGGCTGCCGTGGGTGCTGCCATCGCCCAACATGCCGACGCCCGACACCGCGACGGTGTACCCGGGCGGGTGTCTCCTGGAGGGCACCAACCTCTCCGAGGGCCGTGGGACGACGCGGCCCTTCGAGGTGTTCGGGGCGCCGTGGGTCGACGCCGCGGCGCTGGCGTCGGCGCTGGCGTCGGAGGGCGGCGGCGGGATGTGGGCGAGGGCGATGAGCTTCCGGCCGATGTTCCAGAAGCACGCCGGGGTGACCTGCGAGGGGGTGCAGGTGCACGTCACCGACGCGCGGGCCTTCGCGCCGTACCGGGCCTACCTCGCGGCGCTGCGGGCGTGCCGGCGCTTCGAGGGCTTCCGCTGGCGCACCGAGCGCTACGAGTTCGTCGACGACGTGCCGGCGGTCGACCTGCTCACCGGCGACGGGGCCGTGCGCGAAGGGCTCGACGCGGGCGCGACCGTGGACGATCTGCTCGCCATCGGGAGCGAGCGGATGGACGCCTGGCGAGAGGGCGAGCGAGCGCGCTGGCTCTACCCGGGGTCCGACGGGCGTTGACCCTCGACGACGGGGCTCCACAGGACGAACTATCGGAGTCCATCGACCGCCCCGGGCGCTCGACCTCACCCCCCCCCCCTTAACCGGGGCACCCGATCGAAGGAAGTGCATTGATGGACGACGATCAGCGATCAGCGCCGCCGACCAGGGAGTTCGCGGAGGCCCTGAGCGGCGGCGCGGCGGGCGAGCGGGCCGGCCTGCTCGGGCTCGGCCGGAAGGACCCGCGGTCCCTCATCGCCGTCCGTCACTTCGCCGGGCCCGACTCCTTCGTGGGTCACCTCGACGGGCTGCGCATCGCCCACCTCACCGACATCCACGTCGGGCGCGTCACCCCCATGGCCATCCAGAACGCCGCGGTCGCGCTCACCAATGAGGCCAATCCCGACCTCGTGGTCATCACCGGCGACTTCGTATGCCATAGCCAGAAGTACCTCGATCAGCTGGAGGCCCTGGTGCGCGGCTTCAAGGCCCCGGTCATCGGGGTGCTGGGCAACCACGATTACTGGTCGGGCGCCGCGGAGGTGCGGGCGGCGCTCAAGCGCGGCGGCGTGGAGGTGCTCGACAACGCGCACACTACCGTCACCCTGCGTCACCAGCGGCTCCAGGTGCTCGGCCTCGACGACGCGTACACGGGCCACGCCGACCGCGCGCGCGCCCTCAAAGGGCTCGACTCCGGCCTCCCCACGCTGGGCCTCTCGCACATCGCCGAGGAGGCCGACCGGCTCTGGCCCCACGGCGTCGGGCTGGTGCTGTCGGGTCACACCCACGCCGGTCAGGTGACCCTGGCGCGGCTGCACGAGCTCGCCATCGGGCACCTCGCGGGGCACCGGTACGTGCATGGGCTCTATGGCACCCGGCGCAAGGGCGTCGCGCCCGGCGGGGCCGTCTATGTGGGCGCGGGCATCGGCGCGTCGGTGATCCCCCTCCGGCTGGGCGAGCGGGGGCGTCGCGAGGTCGCCATCTTCGAGCTCGGCATGGCGCTCGGGACGCTCGACGAGCACCACGGCGAGCAGGCTCCCTTGAAGGGGCGGGCGCCCGCCCCCGAGCTGGTGGCGAAGCGCAACGCCGCCGTGCACAAGAAGCAGGCGAAGCGCGCGAAGCAGTGACCGCCCGGCGAGACATCCAATCAGCGCCTCCGGCGCCTTGATTGCGAGTCGGCCGGGCAGAGCTCCGGGCTATCACTGGACACCTGCTCCCGATCGACGATTGGCGACATTGAACTAACTACTTCCACTCAAACACCATATGCGGTATGGCTGCTTCCGTCGCCGCACGGGTACAGGCACGAGTCCGCGTGCCTCTCGGCTGAAACCTCCCCCCCTTCTGGGTTCGTGAAAGAGTCGCCATGTCTACCTCCCTGCAAGCCATGCTTTCCCAGGTCTCTGAAGAGTTCGCTCAGCGCGTGTTCGAGGTGATTCGCACCGCTTTCATCGACGAACTGAGCAACGTCAACCTCTCCGGGGGCGCCGCCCCTGCGCCGCGCGCCCGCGCCGCCGCCGCCGCCCCGAAGTCCGAGGCCGCCGTGAAGGCACCCAAGGGGAAGCTCGCCCCGAAGGCCGCCCCGAAGCCCGTCCGCCTCGAGCGGCGCTCATCGGAGAGCATCGCAAAGGCCCTCGAAGGCATCGCGGCGCTGCTCTCCGAGCAGCCTGGCATCGGCAGCGAGCAGATCCAGAAGACCCTCGGCTTCGCGCGCAACGAGATCGCCCGCCCCATCGCCATCGGCATCGCGAATGGCGTGCTGCGCAAGACGGGCGCCAAGCGGGCGACCAAGTACTTCGTCGGCAACGGTGCGAAGAAGCCCGCGAAGGCTGCCAAGGCAGCGAAGGCCGTGAAGCCCACGAAGGCCACGAAGGCCACGAAGGCCACGAAGCCCGCGAAGAAGCCCGCGAAGAAGCCCGAGCCCGCCGCCGAGCCCGCCGCCGAAGCGACCTGAGCCCATCCTGAGGCCCTGATGGGGATACGGGCGCCGGGGGGACGCTCGCCTAGGGATGTCGCCTCAGGATCGGGAACGACGCGATCAATCCATCAATGATGAACTGCGCCGCCACCGCGGCGAGTATCAGCCCCATCACCCGGGCGATGACGTTCATCCCAGTCAGCCCGAGCACCTGCGCGATGCGCGACGCGCTGCGCAGCACCAGCCAGGTGAGCAGCGCCACCGCGGCGATCGCCGCCACGAGCGCGCCCTTCTCTGGAAACGAGTGCGCCCGGGCGGAGAGCACCATCACCGACGCGATGGCGCCGGGGCCGGACAGCAGCGGAATGCCAACGGGCATGAGGCCGACGTCCTCGCGGGAGGTGGCGTCGGCGTTCTCCTCGGGGGTGCTCTTCGTGGGGGAGACCTGGGCGTTCATCATGTCGAAGGCCACCGCGAAGAGCAGCAGTCCTCCGGCGATCTTGAAGGCGCCGATGGAGATGCCGAAGAACTGGAAGAGCACCTGACCCGACAGGGCGAACACCAGCAGCACCGAGAGGGTGGTGACGGCGGCGCGCAGGGCGGTGCGGCGGCGGTGGAGGTGGCTCTCCTGCCCGGTGAGGGCGAGGTAGACCGGCAGCGCCGCGAAGGGGTCGACGATCGCGAAGAGCGACGTGAAGGCGGTGAGAGCGAAGGAGAGGGCGGGTGGCATCACGGGGTGGCGGAGGCGGAGGTATCCATCGCGGGCCCCCGCCCGGTCAACGGCAGGATCGGATACGGGCCGAGTGCCTAGCAGACCGTGGTGGTGACCAACCTCCCGCCGCCCGCGCATGGCCCCGCCCGCCCTTCAATCGACGGTTAACGCCTATGGTCCCCGGGAGCTGGGTCTGGAACAACAACCAGTGCGCCTGGAACGCTGGTCGCTTCGAGGCGCCCCCGCGCCCCCGCGCTCGTTGCATCCCCCCGCAGGTGGTCCGCCGTGGCCGCGACTGGCAGATGAGCCCCGGCCGCTGGCGCTGATCGCGCTGCGCAGCCGGCCCCTCCGCGGCGCTCCGGGTGACTCCGGGCGCCGCGGGAGCCGTCGGATCACTCCACCGTGACGGTCTTGGCGAGGTTGCGGGGCTGGTCGACGTCGGTGCCGCGCAGGTCGGCGACGTAGTACGAGAGCAGCTGCAACGGCACGATGGTCAGCAACGGCGTGAGCGCCTCGACCGTCGCGGGCACCTTGATGGTGTAGGTCGCGAGGTCCTTCGCCACGCTCTCGTCGTCGACGATGGCGATGACGTTGCCGTCGCGGGCGCGCACCTCCTGCACGTTGGAGAGCATCTTCTCCAGGGTGCTGTCGCTCGGCAGCAGGCACACCACCGGCATGTCGCGGTCGACCAGCGCGAGCGGGCCGTGCTTCATCTCGCCGCCCGCGTATCCCTCGGCGTGGACGTACGAGATCTCCTTCAGCTTGAGCGCGCCCTCCAGCGCGATGGCGCTCGAGAGCCCCCGCCCGAGGAAGAGCGCGTCGCGCGTGTGCAGGATGGCCCGCGCCACCGACTCGACGTGCTTCGCGCCCTCCAGCGCCGCGCGCATCTTGTGCGGGATCTGCACGAACTCCGCGAGCAGCGCGCGGGCCTTGTCGGCGCCGAGCGTGCCGCGCGAGCGCCCGAGGTGGATGGCCAGCATCGTCAGCGCCGCGAGCTGCGCGGTGAAGCACTTGGTGCTCGCCACGCCGATCTCCGGGCCCGCGTGGGTGTAGAGCGTGCCGTGGGCCATGCGCGCGATGGCGCTGCCCTGCACGTTGACCACCGCGAGGATGCGCGCGCCGCGCTCCTTGGCCTCCTTGGCGGCGGCCAGGGTGTCGGCGGTCTCGCCCGACTGCGACACGGCGATGACCAGGTCGCCTTCGCCCACCACCGGGTCGCGGTAGCGAAACTCGCTCGCGAGCTCGGCGACCGCGGGCACCCGCGCGAGCCCTTCGAGCAGGTAGCGCCCGTGCAGCGCCGCGTGGTAGCTCGTGCCGCAGGCCAGGAAGACCACCCGCTTGATGGCCTTCGCGTCGTCGACGCCAATACCCATCTCCCCCGGCTCGAGCAGGCCGTCTTCCAGCAAGACGCGGCCGCGGAGGGTGTCCTCGAGGGCGCGGGGCTGCTCGTGCACCTCCTTGAGCATGAAGTGCTTGTACCCGCCCCGCTCGGCCTGCATCAGCGACCAGGTGATGCGCACCGCGGCCCGCTCGACCGCGACGCCCGCGACGGTCTCGATGCGCGCGCCCTTGCGGGTGATCTCGGCCATCTCGCCGTCCTCGAGGAAGATCACGTCGCGCGAGTGGGCGAGCAGCGCGGGCACGTCGCTCGCGGCGAGCATCACCCCGTCGCCGACGCCGAGCACCAGGGGCGAGGCGTTCTTGGCCAGCACGATGCGCGTCGAGTCGGCGCGGGAGAGCACGGCGATGGCGTAGGCGCCGCGGATGACCTTGAGCGTCTCGCGCACCGCCTCGAAGAGGTCGAGGCCCCGCTGCGTGGCGAGGTCGACGAGGTGCGCCACGATCTCCGTGTCCGTGTCCGAGTGAAACTCCCGGCCCTGCGCCTTGAGCGAGCGCTTGAGCTCCACGTGGTTCTCGATGATGCCGTTGTGCACCACGGCGATGTCGCCGGAGACGTGCGGGTGCGCGTTGCGCTCCGCGGGCTTGCCGTGCGTCGCCCAGCGCGTGTGCCCGATGCCCGTGGTGCCGTGCACCGGGTCGCGCGCGAGCACGTCGCCGAGGGCGGTGAGCTTGCCCGCGGCGCGCCGCACGTTGAGCTCGCGGCCGTCGTGCACCGCGACGCCGGCGCTGTCATACCCGCGGTACTCCAGCCGCCGCAGGCCCTCCAGGAGGATGGGTGCACACTCTTCGGTCCCGACGTAGCCAATGATGCCGCACATGCGTGGATCGCCTCCGGTAACTCGCGGTTGAACGCCGCGGCCGAGGATGTCCGGCGCCGCGGGCGGGCACAACCTTGCACGGGGGCCCTCCGATGGCGAGTGGACGCAATGCCGGGGCGGAGGGTTCTGCGGCGAGCGCGGAGGGGGGAGCCGGGGCGGCTCGATCAGTCGGGCTCGCGCTCGCCGACGGCGCGGCGGAGGCGGGCGAGGGACTCGCGGAGGTCGACGTTGGCGTTGACCAGCGCGAGGCGGGCGCGCAGCAGGTCGAGCTCGGCGTCGGTGAGGTCGCTGGACACCGCGCTGCCGGCCTGGAAGCGCTCGCGGCGCACCCGGTAGCTCTCCTCCGCGGACACGAGCTGCCGGCGCGCGGACTCGATGGCCGCGCGGGCGGTCTGCGCGCCGATCCACACGCTGCGCACCTCGATCTCGGTGCCCTCGCGGACCTGCGCGAGCTGCGCGATGAGGCCGGCGCGCTGGGCGCTCAGCCGGCTGGCGGCCGCGCTGGCGGAGAAGGCCCCGGTGGGCGACCACTGGGCCTGGAGGGTGGCCGACCAGGTGGTGTTGAACTCCTGCGTGTTGGGCACGAAGCGCTGGTTGGGGTTGGCGATGTCGAGGCTGAACTGCCCCGACACGCTCGGGAACATCCCCGCCCGCGTGGCCGCGAGGTTGGCCGACAGGGCGTGCGACTGCCGGTCGAGGCTCTGGAGCTCGGGCCGCGCCTGCAGCGCGCGGTCGATGAGCTGGTGGACGCTGCCGGGCATCGGCACCTCGCCGTCGAGGGCCTCGCCCAGGGTGAGGGCCTCCCCCTCGGTGACGTGCATGCGCTGGCGCAGCTGCGCCTCGGCGAGGCTCTGGCCCTCGCGCGCCGACAGCACGATGCGCTCGCTCTCGGCGACCTGCGCCTCGACCCGCAGGAGCTCGACCCGCGCCACGGTGCCGGCCTCGACGAAGCGCGCGAGGTCTCGCTGGTGCTGCTGCGCGGTCTCGAGCGCCTGCTGCGCCACCGCGGCCTGGCCCTGCGCGCGCATGAACTCATAGAACGCGATGCGCGCGTCGGCGGCCGCCTGCGAGCGGGACGACACCTCGTCGAGGCGCCGGGCCTCCACCGTGAGCCCCGCGGCCTCGTACACCCTCGCCAGGCGGAAGGGGATGTCCGTCAGCGGCACGGTGACGGTGCCGTTGAACACGATGTTGTCGAGGATGACCGGGAAGGAGAAGCCCGCGCTCGGCGTCGTGGGCGCGGCGCTCGGGATGGGGCCCGCGCCGCTGGGGCACGAGAGCGCGCCGCCCGCGGTGCGGCCGCCCAGCACGATGCCGCCGTTGGAGTCGACGCAGAAGGGCTGCGACGCCCCCGCCGCGCTGCCGAAATTGAGCGAGGGCTGGGTGATGGGCGAGAGCCGCGTGTACCGCGCCGAGAGCGTGACCTGCGGGATCATCGCGACGCCCGCCTCGGTGCGGCTCGCGCTCGCGGCCTCGATGTTGGCCTGCGCCGCACGCACCGCGAGGCTGGTGCGCACCGCCCGCGCCGCCACCCGATCGGCGGTCAGCCCGCCCGGGTGCGGGGTGAGCGCCGCCGGCAGGCCCACCGGCGCCCGCGCCTCCGCCCCCGGAGCCTCCACCGTCGGAGGCGTCTGTCCCCACGCGCCGCCCGCGGCGAGAACCGCCGCCGCCGCGCACCACCGAGCCGTTGATCTCATTCTTCCTTCTCCGCGTTCTGCACCGTCGCCGCCGCGCGCCCGAAGAGCTCCGCGACGGTCTCGAAGGCCTGTACGATCCGGTCCTGGTCTTCCGGCGAGAGCTTCTCGAGCACGTTCTTGTGCCGCTCTCGCATGACCTGGCGCTGCTGCGCCACCATCGCTCGCCCCCGGGCGGTGATCGCCACCATCACCGTGCGCCGGTCCGACGACAGCGGTTTTTTGTGCACGAAGCCGAGCCGGGCAAGGCGCCCCACGATTTCACTGAGCGTGCTCTGCGCCCCCGGGAAGGACTGCCGAAGCTCCGTGAGGCTGATGGGCCCGCGCTCCTCCAGCGCTCGCAGCAGGATGCCCTGGTGCGGCGTGATGTCGGTGTCGTCGCAGCCCGACCGCATGAGCCGGGGCATCACCAGCGCCATCTGGTCCATCAAGGCGCTGAGGTGGTCCAACCTTCGCTCGATCATCGGGGTGCTCTACGGCCTCCTGTGGCGGTCTGTCGTGGGCCGCCCGGGGGCCGCCCAGCCATTCCATCGGGCTACGATGCATCGAACCTTCTGACCGATGCAACCCCCATGGTCAACTACCCAAAATACACTTATGAAAAAGACATATTGTGCAACAACGCAGTGCGGCATCCGCGCCCCGTGAAAATACTTCGTGACCCGATTGATCTCCGATCGAGTTCGGTGCATCTCATGGCCTGCGGTCGACCGTCGCGCGATCCGCCCAACACTCTCGAACCTACGGACCGGGAACATGCACAGAGACTCCAAGATGGCCTCGACCCTCGTGACGATCCTCGCGCTCGCCGCGCTGCCGCTCGCCGCGTGCAAGAAGCCCGCGGGGGAGGGCCCCGGCGGCGGGGCGCCGGTCGCGCTCACGGCCGAGAGCGCCGCGCCGGTGCGGGTCACCCTCGCCACGGCGCAGGCCCGGCAGGTGCCCGACGTGCTCTCCGCCACCGGCACCCTGGTGCCCGACCAGCAGTCGCAGGTGACGGCGCTGGTGCCCGGCCGCGTGACCGCGGTGCTCGTCGAGCGGGGCTCGCAGGTGCGCGAGGGCGACGCCATGCTCCGCCTGCGCGACACCGACTACCGCGCCAACGCGGCGACGGCGACCGCGGCGGTGGGCCAGGCCCGCGCGCGGCTCGGCCTCGACGGCACCAGCGGGCGCTTCGACCCGGAGGCCGCCGCGGAGGTGCGCGCCGCCGCCGCGCAGCGCGACATCGCCGACGACGGCCTGCGCCGCGCCGAGCAGCTGCACACCAGCGGCAGCATGTCCGATGCGGAGTACCAGCGGGCGCTGCTCCAGGCGACGGCGGCGCGCGAGCAGCACCGGTCGGCGGTCAACGGCACCCGGGCGTCGTACTTCGCCTACCAGCAGGCCCGGGAGGTGCTCGCGACGGCGCAGCGCTCGGTGGCCGACTCGGTGGTGCGCGCGCCCTTCTCGGGCGAGGTCGCCGAGCGCACGGCGAACGTGGGCGAGTACGTCACGGCGCAGCGCGCGGTGGTGACCCTGGTGAAGATCGACCCGCTGCGCATGGAGATCCAGATCCCGCAGGAGCGCTTCGCCCAGGTGCGGCCCGACCAGGCCGTCGAGGTGCGGGTCGACGCCTGGCCCGACCGGGTGTTCCGCGGCACGCTCCGGTACATCTCTGCGGCGGTGCGCACGGACACCCGCGCGCTCGTGGCCGAGGCGGTGATCCCCAACGCCGAGCGGGTGCTTCGCCCGGGGCTCTTCGCGACGGCGCGCATCGCGCTCGGCACGCAGCGCGCGGCGGTGGCCATCCCCGCCCGGGCGGTGCTCTCCGAGGCGGGCACCAGCAGGGTGTTCGTGGTGGTCAACGGCCGCGCGCAGGCGCGGGTGGTGACGGTGCTCGAGCGCCAGGGCGACGACGTGCTCATCGAGCGCGGCATCGCGCCGGGCGAGCGGCTGGCGACGGACAACCTCCCGCGGCTCGGCGACGGCGTCGCCGTGACCGACCACCAGTAGACAGAGACGGAGTACTTCGATGCAGTGGCTAGCGGCTATTTCCGTCCGTCGCCCGGTGTTCACCTGGGTGCTCATCCTCGCGCTGGTGGTGGTGGGCATCGCCAGCATCCAGGGCCTCGGGATCGACCGGTTTCCCAACATCGACTTCCCGGTGGTCATCGTGAGCACGGTGCTCCCGGGGGCGTCGCCCGAGCAGGTCGAGACGGAGGTGTCCGACAAGCTGGAGGAGGCGATCAACTCCATCTCCGGCATCGACACGCTCCGGTCGAACTCCTACGAGGGTCTGTCCGTCGTCGTGGCGCAGTTCGACCTCGACAAGGACACCACCGTCGCCGCGCAGGAGGTGCGCGACCGGGTCAACCGCGCGCTCTCGCTGCTGCCGCGGGACATCCAGCAGCCGCGGGTCGAGCGCTCGGACCCCGACGCGGCCCCGGTGCTGCTCGCGGCGCTCTCGGCCCCGCGCAGCTCGCGCGAGCTCACGGAGTACGCCGACCGCGTGCTGCGCCGGCGCATCGAGTCCCTCAGCGGCGTCGGCGGGGTGACCGTGCTCGGCGGGCGCTCGCGGCAGATCAACCTGGTGCTCGACCCGGCGCGGCTGCAGTCGTACGGGCTCACCGCCATCGACGTGCAGCGCACGCTCGCCTCGCAGAACGTCGAGGTGCCCGGCGGCTCGGTCGACCAGGGCGCCACGACGCTGTCGCTCCGGGTGATGGGCCGGGTGGCCAGCACCGAGGAGATGGGCAACCTGGTGGTGGCCCAGCGCGGCGGCCTCGGCGTGCGGGTGCGCGACGTCGGCCGGGTGGAGGACAGCGAGGCGCAGGCCAGCTCCACCGCCACCGTCGACGGCCGCGAGGTGGTGATCCTGTCGGTGCGCAAGCAGTCGGGCACCAACACCCTGGCGGTCATCGACGCGCTGCAGGAGCGCATCAACGAGCTGCGTCCGGGCCTTCCGCCGGGCTTCCGGCTGGAGGTCGTGCGCGACGAAGGGGAGTTCATCCGCAACGCCATCCACGCCGTGGAGGAGCACCTCGTCATCGGCGGCATCCTGGCCTCCCTGGTGGTGCTCATCTTCCTCTGGAACGGCCGGTCGACCCTCATCGCCGCGCTCGCGATCCCGACGTCCATCGTGTCGACCTTCGGGCTCATCAAGGCGATGGGGCTGACGCTCAACGTCATCACCCTGCTCGCGCTCACCCTCGCGGTGGGCATCGTCATCGACGACGCCATCGTCGTCCTGGAGAACATCTTCCGCTTCATCGACGAGAAGGGGATGAACCCGCGCCGGGCGGCCATCCTGGCGACCCGGGAGATCGGCCTCGCGGTGCTGGCCACCACCCTGTCGCTCATCGCGGTGTTCCTCCCGGTGGCCTTCATGGGCGGCATCGTGGGGCGCTTCATGCGCTCCTTCGGCTTCACCATGAGCTTCGCCATCGCGGTGTCGCTGCTGGTGTCGTTCACCCTCACGCCGATGCTCTCCGCGCGGTGGCTCAAGGCCTCCGGCGAGAGGCACCCGGAGCAGGGCCTCGGCGAGCAGGAGATCGAGAAGGAGGTCGAGGAGGAGCTCGACGCGGAGTTCTCCGACCCGGCGGCGGAGCCGCGGGCGGAGGAGAACCAGGGCTACCGCGAGTGGGCCGCCGGCACCCGGATGCTGCCGCTCTCGCACGCCTCCGCGGCGCACAGCACCGGCGGGGTGTACGGCGCCGTCGAGCGGGCGTACCTGCGGCTGCTCTCCCTCGCGATGCGCAACCGCTGGGTGGTGGGCGTCCTGATGGGGGTGGTGTTCCTCTCCACGGTGCCGCTCGCCAAGGCCGTGCAGAAGAACTTCCTCCCGGTCGATGACGAGTCGCGCTTCGACGTGGTCATCCGCGCGCCGGAGGGCACCTCGCTCCAGCAGACGCAGCTCATCTCCGAGCGCATCGCCCGCGACGTGCGCGCCCTGCCCGGCGTGCAGAACACCGTGCTCACCGTCGGCTCGCCCCCGGGCGACCCGAGCGGCCGCGGCAGCAACCAGGCCTCGCTCTTCGTGCGCCTCGTGCCCGCCACGCAGCGGGCCCGGGACCAGCAGTCGATGATGGCCCAGGTGCGCAACACCGTCATCCCGCGCTTCGCGGCCGAGCACCTGCGCGTGCTGGTGTCGCAGGTCAACGTGTTCGGCGGCGGCGCGGCCGACAGCGCGCCCATCCAGTACGTGCTCAAGGGCCCCAACCTCGAGCGCCTCGCGGAGTACTCCGAGCAGATGATGCGCCGGGTGCGCGCCATCCCCGGCGTGGTCGACGCCGACTCGACCCTCGTCACCGGCAAGCCCGAGCTGCGGGTGCGCATCAACCGCGCGCGCGCCGCCGACCTCGGGGTCAACGCGCTCGACATCGCCAACACCCTGCGGATGTTGGTCGGCGGCCTCCAGGTGTCGAACTACAACGAGGGCGGCGAGCAGTACGAGGTGTGGATCCGCGCCGCCGAGGACGCCCGGATCACCACCGCCGCCATCGAGCAGATGACCATCCCCACGCAGACCCCCGGGCGCAGCGTGCGGCTCGCGGACGTCGTGGAGATCGGCACCGCCCTCGGCCCGGCCTCGATCCAGCGCCTCGCGCGGCAGCGCGCGGTGACCATCTACTGCAACGTCGTGCCCGGCACCTCCGAGGCGGGCGTCATCGCGGCCTTCAACGCCGCCCGCGATGAGCTGCACATGGAGCCCGGCTTCACCGCCGAGCTCGCGGGGCGCTCGAAGGAGCTCGGCCGCGCCGGCCAGAGCTTCGCCATCGCGTTCATCCTGTCGCTGGTGTTCATGTACCTGGTGCTCGCGGCCCAGTTCGAGAGCTGGATCCACCCGGTCACCATCCTCATGGCGCTGCCCCTGTCGGTGCCCTTCGCCATCTTCTCCCTGGTCGTGCTCGGCCAGTCGATGAACATCTTCTCCACCCTCGGCATCCTCGTGCTGTTCGGCATCGTGAAGAAGAACTCCATCCTCCAGGTCGACCACATGCGCGACCTGCGGCGCCACGGGCTCGGCCGCGCCGACGCCGTCATGATCGCCAACCGCGACCGCCTCCGCCCCATCCTCATGACCACCGTGGCCTTCGTGGCCGGCATGATCCCGCTGGCCATCTCCAGCGGCGCCGGCGCCGGCACCAACCGCGCCATGAGCTCCGTCATCATCGGCGGCCAGACCCTCTCGCTGGTGCTCACCCTCATCGCGACGCCGGTCGTCTACTCGTTCTTCGACGACCTCGCGCACTCGCGCCGCATCGCCGCCGTCGGCCACGCGCTCTCCTGGCCCTTCCGCGCCATCGACGGGCTCTTCGCCAGGAAGCGCGCCGCCGCCGGGCCCGCCGCCGATCCCCTCGACGACGAGCTCACCCGCGAGCACCAGATCCCGCGGTGACCGCGCCGCAGGTTGACGCAACACGATTGCAACGGCAACGTCGTCGCGTCACGGGCGGGTCCCTGTTTCCCTCCTCCTGACGACTGTCGCCCGAGGGCCATCACTCTCCCAGGGCGTCAGCGCCATTCCCCCAAGCGAAGGGCACCCAATGCACTCTGGCGGCTTCTCCCTCATTCGTCTCTTTACCTCCTTCGCGATGCTCGGCGCGGAGTGGGTGATGTGGGTCCTGGTGGCGCTGTCGGTGGCGTCGGTGGCGGTGATGCTGGAGCGCGCGCGGTACTACCGCTCGCTCGACGACGACCTCGAGAAGCTGAGCGACGAGGTGCGGGCGCTGCTGCGCAAGGGCGACCTGGCGGGGGCGAGGTCCCGGTTGGAGAGGTCGTCGTCGCCGGCCTCGGTGGTGGCGCTGGCGGGCCTCGCGGAGTTCGACAGCGGGCTCAAGAGCGCCGAAGAGGCGATGGCGGGCGCCACGGTGCGGGTGAAGCTCAACCTCGAGCGCTACCTC
>Ga0247843_1000913_pt1 | contig 65569 bp, 47 predicted proteins | sample LaCruzMarch2017__FD_192420 | JGI IMG/M metagenome (GOLD analysis project Ga0247843, IMG submission 192420) | Freshwater microbial communities from meromictic Lake La Cruz, Castile-La Mancha, Spain - LaCruzMarch2017_8m | ecosystem: Environmental > Aquatic > Freshwater > Lake | place: Spain...
CATCGGCTCCGCGATTTGGAACTCATAAACCCCCGCCACAGGTGTCTGCGCCGCCACGTCGCTGAACAGGCCCGCCTCGCTGAGCCTGCGCGGAAAGTCAGACGGCCTACCCACCGCAGGATTGCGGCTCAGGCGGTAGATGCCGCCAGGCGTCCCCCAGTGGATGTAATAAAGCTCGCCCTCCTCATCCAGGCCAAAGGTGGAGATGCGATGCGGCGTGTCGGCGATCTCGTCATGCCGTGTGATCTTCGTGCCATCGTGCCACAGCGCCCAGATTTTACCCGTCTCGTAGTCGCCGTAAATGTAGGCTCCGTCGAGTTCCGGAAGCCGTTTGCCATGATAGACATAACCGCCCGTGATGGACGCCGCCTCCGTGTGCGGATGCGCGACGACGGGCGGCGTGATGGGGGCCAGCGTGCTTAACGTCTCCGGCTTGATGGGCTGTGTGGCCTCCATCGCGCTCCAGCCATGATTGCCGCCGCGCTTCACCAGATGAATCATCTCCCACAATTCCCAGCCGACATCGCCACACCAGAGACGCCCTTGTGCATCAAAGCTGATCTTCCACGGGTTGCGGAAACCAAAGGCCCAGATTTCTGACCTAACATTGGGTTTGCCAATGAAGGGATTGTCCTGCGGTACGGCGTAGGTGTGCCCCTCATCCTGCCGGTCCACATCCAGGCGCAGGATGCATGAAAGCAGGTCGCTATTGTCCTGCCCCGTATTCAGCTTGTCTGGCGGCGAAGGTGCCTCGGCATCACCCGTAGAGACATAAAGCATCCCATCCGGGCCGAACTGGAGATGTGCGCCATTGTGCCCACCAGAGAGCCAAGTCAGCAGCACCGTCTCAGTGGCCGGATCGAGATGTGGCGGATTCGCAGCGTCTCGTTGAAAGCGGGAGAGCTTGGTTCCATCAGCGATGCCCGTGCCCGTCGTGTAGGTGACAAAAACCTGCCGATTCTTCCGCCATTGCGGATGGAAAGCGATGCCGTAGGCACTGTCATGCTGGGGATGCAGCGTCTTTAAATCCAGAACGAGATCAGCCTTTTCCACATCTGCACGGATGGGAAAAGACCAGATTTTCCCCTGCCGCGTCACCATGAAAAAGCGCCCACCCGCAGCCACCAGCTCCAGCGCATTGTCCGCGCTGATCATGGTGAAGACCTGCTCCGGCACGAATGGCTTTGGCGGCTCTGGCGAGCCGTGGATGCGAGAAGCAATCCAAGGCACGCGCATCTGGGCGTGGATACAAAGCGGCAGGGCCAGCAGCAGAAGGGGGAGTCGCGCGATCATGCAATGACCAGAGAATGGCGGAATCTATTGGCAAATGCACCCCAGAAAGATGGCGCCCCCAAGCACGCCACTACTCCCGGCCCAGCAGCTCCCGCAACTTCCGGCGTAGCGTGGCACGGTTCATATTCAGCGCAGCGGCCAAGTGCGTAGGCCGGTCTTCATAGCGGGCCAACACCTCGGCGAGTATGAGTTTTTCCACCTGAGCCAGCAGCGTGTCGTAGTCCGGCAATGACTCAGCAGCACCTGTCAGTCTATGGTCAAGCCAGGCCGTCAAGGCACGATGCAGGGTGGTCTCCAAATGCCCCGCCCCGTTAGCCTGACCCTCGGCGATGCTTTCTGGCAAATGCCGCGGCAGCACCGTCGCGCCCGGGCACACAGCCGCCGCGTGTTGCATGGCAGCGACCAGCTCGCGCACATTGCCGGGCCAGGCGTAGCCCTTCAGCCTAGCTAGGGCATCGGCGGAAATGGACAGCTCCCGCGCCGGCGCGGCACGCCCCAGCCAGTAAGCCGCCAGTGCCGCAATGTCCTCCAGGCGCTCCGCCAACGGCGGCAGGGAGATCTGTAGGACGCTGAGCTGGTAAAACAGATCCTCGCGGAAGCGGCCCGTAGAAATCAGCTCCCGCAGTGGCAACGCACTCGTCGCCAGCACCCGCGTTCGCGTTCGTAGTCCCGTTCGTAGTTCCGGCTTCAGCCGGTTCAGGGAAGGTCCCGCCGCTGGCTCAGCACTAATCTCCCGCATCATCTGCGCCTGCAGCGGCAGCGGCAGGGCACCGATCTCCTCGATCAACAACGTCCCACCCCCAGCCTGTTCCAGCGCGCGCGCCAACGCCTGCTCCGCCTCCGTGGCGGGCCATTCATCACAGCGGAAGGCGATGAGCGGCGCAGCCGCATGGGCGCTATTGCGGTGGATGACCTGCGCGGCCAGCGTCTTCCCCGAGCCGCGTGGACCGCTCAGCAGCACCGGCACCTCCGTGGCACAGGCCTGGGCGACCACGGCAAAGCAGCGCTGCATCCCCGGCGCGGCACCGATCATCAGCACGCCCTCCTGAGTCACCGTGATGGCAGATGCCATAGGCCGGATCATGGCCTCCGTCGCGATCAGCGTGCGCAGGCAGGCCTGTAGCTCGGCCAAATTCAGCGGCTTTAGGAAGTAATCGTGCGCGCCAAGCCGCCGCGCCTCCAGCGCATTCTCCAGCGTGCCGTGCGCGGTGATGATGAGCACCGGCGGTGGCTCCGCACCCGCACGCAGCGCGGACAGCACCTTAAGACCGCTCATGTCCGGCAGGCCGATGTCCAGCAACACGGCATCAAAACCCTGCCGCTGAGCCTTCTCGATGCCGCCCTGCCCGGAAGCCGCCACCACAGGCTCCGCCCCCAACCGCCTCACCACTGTCGAGAGCGCAGCGGCCAAAGCGTACTCGTCTTCAATGATCAGGATACGGGGCATGGGAGGGAAGGCAGAATGATGAGTGATGAATGCGGAAACCTTCAGGGCTTTCGTAATTCATCATTCATCACTAATCACTCATCATTCCCACCTCAATCTCCACCACCGCCCCGCCCTGTGGATGATTTTTGAGCATCATCTTGCCACCGTGGGCAGAAATGATCTCCGCCGCCACATTCAGACCCACGCCCATGCCACCCTCTTTCTCGGAGAAAAAGAGGTCGGCCCCATGATCCAGCGCGGCCTGGCTAAAGCCGTGGCCGCCATCATGAAAAGAGACACGACAATGCCTGTCATCCCGGCTCATCCCGATCCGCAGCTCGCCGCCGCGCGGCATCGCCTGGATGGCATTCAGCATCACGTTCCTAAAAGCCTGTTGCAGGCGCGCTCTGTCCCCCATGCATTTTAGTCCCGACTTTAGCCGGTTTTCGGGTAACCGTCCCGCATGTGTGAGGGGACTAGAAAACGTCACCCCTGCATGATCCGCCTGCGCCCGCAGCGCCTCCACCGTTTCCGCCAGCACCTCCGCCAGATCCAGTGTCTGCATCTTCGGCGGCACCGGGCGCGTGAGATAGAGCCACTGATTTACCAGCCCCTCGATCACCCGCACCTCCGCCTGCACATGCCGGAGCGAATGCGCCGCCTCCGCGTCAGGCACCGCCGCATCCATAAGTTGCGTGTGCAGTTGGATCGCCGCCAGCGGGTTCTTGATCTCATGCGCCAGCCCCGTGGCCACGCGGCCCAGCAGCGCCATGCGCTCCGACTGCTCCCGCCTTTCCCGCTCATCCAGCAGCTCATCCCGCGCCTGCGTCAGCGCCCGCGCCAGCTCGCCGATCTCATCACGGCGCGTCGTCTCCGCAGGCACATGCGCCTTGCTCTCAAAGAAGACGCCCAGCCCCCGCGTCAGCCGCGCCACTGGCCGCACCACCTGCCCTGCGATCACCCAGGCCAGCGCCACTGAAAGCAGCCAGAACGCCAGGAGCGCATTCCGCGTCGCCGGATGCCACAAGCTCAGCGTCACCTCCGGCACCGTGCGCAGAAAGATCATGTCATGCCGCTCATCCAGCCGCAGAATGAGCACCTGCTGTCCCTCCGCCAGCGCGCGCACCTCATGGCGCGGCGTCTCCTTCAACAACCGCCTCAGATCGCCCGGCGGCGGCTCGAACCGCCCCTCCGCATCGCGGAAAAAAATGTCCATGCGCAGCAACTGCTGGAGATCCGCCGCCAACTTCGCACTACGCGGCAGGTTCAGCCGCCGCACAAAGTCCGCGTCCGTATGTGCCAGCCGCAGGAACACCCGCACGGATTCCTCCCGCTGCTGATGCCGCAGCCACGCCAGCAGCAGTAGTGACCCCACCACCACAAAAGCGGCAAACACCACCACGAATCGCGTGGCTAGGCTGCGGCGGGTAGTGGTGGTCGTATTCGTGTCCATCGCCCTTCATCCGTGTTTTCATGCGGCGTGCAAGGTCAGGAAGTCCGCCACTCCCGCAAATCACCCTATGCAACGATGACCGCGAAGCACAGAAGCGGACAAGCACGCCTGCACTTCATTATGACGCCCGGTTCACCGCGCTAACCACCGCTTTGATGGAGGCCAGTTCGATGTTCGTGTCCACTCCTGCGCCCCAGACGGTTTTGCCGTCGGCCAGCTTGATCTGAATGTAGGCGAGGGCGCTAGCCTCGGTGCCGGAGCTGAGACTTTGCTCACGGTAGGTGGCGACTTCGAACGACGGCGCGTCGGCATCGGTGATGAGGGCGTTGACGAAGGCGGCGATGGGGCCGTTGCCGGTGCCGGTGATGCCGGTCTCGCGGTCGTTTTTGACGAGGCTGCAACGGCAGGTGAAGACGCCGTCCACGCCGTCGGCATGGAAGTGATGGAGGGCGAAAGGCTGTTCGCGCTGGATGTATTCCTTCCAGAACATGTCCTTCAACTCGGCGGCGGTTACTTCGCGGCCGAGCTTGTCCACGATGTCATTCGCCAGCGGACCGAACTCGCGCTGCATGTCCTTGGGCAGTTCGATGCCGAACTCGCTCTCCAGCAGGTAGGCGACGCCGCCTTTGCCGCTCTGGCTGTTCACGCGGATGACCTCGCGGTACTCGCGGCCGATGTCCTTAGGATCAATGGTGAGGTAGGGCACGTCCCAGATGGTCTTGTGCTGGTCGTAACCGGTCAGACCCTTCTTGATCGCATCCTGATGGCTGCCGCTGAAAGCAGTGAAGACCAGCTCGCCGCTGTAGGGGTGACGCGGGGCGACGGTCATGCCGGTGGTGCGCTCATACATGTGGATGAGGCCGCTCATGTCACTGAAATCGAGGCCGGGGGAGATGCCGTGCATGTAGAGATTCATGGCGACCTGGACGATGTCGAGATTGCCCGTGCGCTCGCCATTGCCGAAGAGCGTGCCTTCCACGCGATCCGCGCCAGCCAGCAGGCCCAGCTCGGTGGCAGCTGTGCCGGTGCCGCGGTCATTGTGGGTGTGCAGGCTGACGATGAGGCTATCGCGGTTTTTGATGTGCGTGCAGATCCACTCGATCTGATCGGCATAGACGTTCGGCATGCAGACCTCGACGGTGTCCGGCAGGTTGAGGATCATCTTGTGCTGCGGTGTGGGCTGCCACACGTCCATGACGGCCTCGCTGATTTCTTTGGCGAATTCGACCTCCGTGGCGCTGAAACTTTCCGGGGAGTATTGCAGCATGACCTGCGTGCCGCCTTTCGTGAGGCGGTGGATGCGATCCTGGATCATCTGCGCGCCTTTGACAGCCACGCCGATGATCTGCTCCCTGCTCATGCCGAACACATACTTCCGCTGCGCGGGTGAGGTGCTGTTGTACATGTGGATGATGACGTTCCTGGCTCCCATGAGGCTCTGGACGGTCTTTTCGATCAAGTCCTCACGGGCCTGGACGAGGCACTGGATCGTCACATCGTCGGGGATGCGTTTCTCCTCGATGAGGCGGCGGTTGAAGCTGAACTCGGTGTTCGAAGCGGAGGGAAAGCCGACCTCGATCTCCTTGAAGCCGCACTTCACCAGCGCATCGAACATTTCGAGCTTCTGCGAGACATTCATCGGCACTGCGAGCGCTTGATTGCCGTCGCGCAGGTCTACGCTGCACCAGATGGGGGCGTGGGTGAGATGTCGTCTGGGCCATTGACGGTTGGGCAGATCAATCAACGGGAAGGGCTGGTACTTGATGGACGGATTTTTCAACATGACGGGGCTAGATTGGACAGGGTTAACAAGTTTTCAGGATTATGCAGGATTCTTTCCTGACCTGAGAAGACGCCGTGACGTGACGGCAAGGGCATGACGAGGAAACAACGGGCCGCCTACCCTAGCGTAAGTCGCAGGGGGAGCAGGTGGAGTGCCTGGGCGATCATGAACATGGTCAGAACCCGGAGTAGAGCATGGATGCCACGCGAGGCACGCGGAATTTTTTGCGAAGCGGCAGGGCGGCGCTGGCACCGGTCATGCTACAAGGAGAATCTCCATGCTGAATGTCGAGATCCCTTCCCTCGGTCCCTGCCTTTTTCGCTCGCCCCTGCACCGCATCGGAGCGGCGGAGGTGCCCTTCAAGAAACAGGGTGACCGTGTGCTCTATGCAAACACGGTCAATGAGCTGATGGAGAACAGCAGCGCGATGAGCTTTGAGGAGGCGGGGCCGCAGGAGAGGATATTCTTTGACCCGGTACGGACGACTGTGGGCATCGTCACCTGCGGTGGCCTATGCCCGGGGCTGAACGACATCATCCGCGGCATCGTGAACCAATGCTACCGGCGGTACAGGGTGACGAAGGTGTACGGCTTCCGCTACGGCTATGAGGGGCTGGTGCAGCGCTACGGGCACACGCCGCTGATGCTCAAGCCGGAGTCAGTGGAGCAGATCCACAACTTCGGCGGCACGATCCTGGGCAGCTCGCGCGGGCAGCAGCCGGTGGGGGACATGGTGGACACGCTGGAGGACATGAACGTGGACATCCTTTTTGTTATCGGCGGTGATGGCACGCTGCGGGGAGCCTCGGCCATCGCGCAGGAGGTGGATGCCCGGAGCCTGAAAAAGGCCGTGGTGGGCATCCCAAAGACGATTGATAACGACATCATGTACCTGGACAAGAGCTTCGGCTTCGAGACGGCCTTTGCCGAGGCGGTGCAGGCGGTGAAGTGCGCCTACACAGAGGCGGGCGGGGCGGTGAACGGCGTCGGCCTGCTGAAGCTGATGGGCCGTGACAGCGGCTTCATCTCCTGCTTCGCTGCGCTGGCGGGGAGCAATGTGGACTTTGTGCTCATCCCGGAGGTGCCCTTCACCCTGGAGGGGACAAAGGGGCTGCTTGAGGCACTGCGCTACCGGCTGGCAAAGCGCGGCAGCGCGGTTATCGTGGTGGCGGAGGGCGCGGGACAGGAGTTGATGCAGACCGACTCCAAAGCCACGGATGCCAGCGGCAACAAAAAGTATGGCGACATCGGCCTGTTTCTCAAAGACCAGATCAACGCCTTCTTCAAGGCGCGGCGCATGGAGGTGAACCTCAAGTACATTGACCCCAGCTACATCGTCCGCAGCGTACCGGCGAATCCGCAGGACAATGTGTACTGCTCACGGCTGGCGCAGGCGGCGGTCCATGCGGCGATGGCGGGAAAGACCGGGATGCTAGTGGGCCGCTGGCATGGCTCGTTCGTGCATCTGCCGCTGGACATGGTGACGCATGGCCGTAGGAAGGTGGACCCGAGGGGCGAGCTTTGGCACGCGGTGCTGGAGAGCACCGGGCAGCCTGCGAATTTTGGTTGAAGGGAACGAGTTGGTCCCACACGTGGGATCGTTTTACGGTTCACACCTCCTCCGGCACGACGAATGGCTCGCGGTACTTGTCCTTGAGCATCTCGTTGGCCTTGTCGTTTTCGAGGAAGCGCTCGGTTTTGCCGTCCATCTTGAGCACGGGGCCGAGTGTGAGCATTTCCTTGCTGAGATTGATCTCATTCTTCGCCAGATGCTCCTTGAGACGGTCGAAGGTCTCGGTGGCAAAGCGGTCGCCCTGGATCGTTTCGAGGATGGCCTCGGGCTTTTCCTGCTTGCCGAGGCGGTGGGAAATGTTGCCGGTGTGGCAGAGGGCGCTGGAGAGGTGGCCTTCCAAGATGTCGGCGTTCAGATCCTCCACGCGGCGGCGGCGGCAGGCGTTGATGAAGTTTTTGAAGTGGTCCTCGCTGCCTTCGAACTTTTTCATCTCCTTGCCATCCTTGTCGAACACGATGGCCCCGGAGTAGTTCGGCACGACGACAGTTCCGCCTTCGCATTCGATGATGACGCCGACGCCCGCGCCCGTTACCCCTTCTTTCCCGTCTTTGCCCGGATTCGGCTGGAACTTCACGCCCCGGCTCGTCTGTATGAGCTTGTCCATGTTCTTGGCCTCCTTGGATTCGGATAGGCCGCGCACTTCAAAGATCAGCGGGGCTTTCTCATAGCCGTGATAGATGATCTGCGTGTTTGCCGTCTCGCCATCGTCTTCGTAACCGAGACGACCGCCGACGCTCCACACGCTGGGGGACAATTCCATCTCGCCGAGGAACCAGCGGGCGATGTCCATTTGGTGGATGCCCTGGTTGCCGAGGTCGCCGTTGCCGTAGGCCCAGGTCCAGTGCCAGTCGTAGTGCAGTTTCTTGCGCGTGAGCGGCAGCTTCGGGCCCGGTCCGCACCAGAGATCGTATTCGATCGAATCAGGCACAGGCTGATCACCTTCGGCTTTGCCGATGCTCTTGCGGCTCTTGTAGCACAGGCCGCGTGAGAGGAGAATTTTGCCGAGGTTGCCTGCCTGCACATACTTCACCGCCTCCGCGATGCCTTTGCGGCTGGAGCGCGACTGCGTGCCGGTCTGGACGATCCGCGAGTACTTGCGCGCGGCTTTGACCATCTGGCGGCCTTCCCACACGCAGTGGGACACGGGTTTCTCGACGTACACGTCCTTGCCCGCCTGCACGGCCCAGATGGTGGCCAGTGCATGCCAGTGATTTGGCGTGGCGATGCTGACGGCGTCAATGTCCTTGTTCTCCAGCAGCCTCCGCAGGTCGGTGTAACCGGTGACCTTGAGCTTTTCCTTTTCGAAGGAATCCACGCCCTTGCCGAGCACCTTGCTGTCCACATCGCACAATGCAGCGACGCGCACGCCCTCGTCCTTGAGCTTCTTGTAACCGCCGATGTGCGAGCTGCCGCGACCACCAAAGCCGATGACGGCGACGTTCATGGTATCACCCGGACTTTTCTGCGCCCAGGAGGTTTTGGCGATGTAAAAAACGCCGGTGGAGGCGGCGACGGACTGGGTGAGGAAGCAGCGGCGGTTGGTCATGGCTGCCAGATAACGCCGAAGGGAGCGCTTTGTTATCCGCAGCGGTGGAGAACGCCCTCGCAAGCCCTCGCTGAGTGCAGCTTCCAGATGATTTTCTCTGCGGTGTGTCTCTTGCGTTTCATGGTGTCTGATGGTGCGTTTCGCGACCTTCGGACTCTCATAGGACATCGTTCAACTTTGTGGGGGAGCAGACCAACCTGCACCACCACCAGCAACTCACGCCAGAGTGAGGGCGTGCGAAAGAGGGCAAGGCTGGGGCTTCCTTCATGCATCAGGTGCATTGCAAAGTGTAAAAAATGGAATCTCGCAATTTGAATCACCTGACCCCTTTAATCTCGCAATTTGAATCACCTGACCCCTTTACTGACTTTACTGACTTCCCCTGACTGACCCCTTTACCCCTGACCCCTTTACCCGTTTACCCTCTGTCCGCAATCCCGTTACTTTCCGGCAGCCGCGAGGTGCTTGTGAATCTTGTAGGATTTCGCACTGCTCAAGTTGAGCGCGCTGCGGATCTCCGAGAAATTGGTCACGCGGTCCAACACAAGCTTCGCTCTCGGCGTTTTTTCCTGCGTTGCAGTCTTCTTCTCAAGTGGGCGATGCGGCCCGGAAGAATGGATAAAAGCTGATGGGTGTGTCGCCAGAATTTTGATACGAGATCAGTGAGCCCTCACTCGCGTGTGCGTCCTGTCTGGCGTGCCTTTGTAATGAAGTCAGCAAATTCCTTCAGCTTCTCCGGCATTCTGTGGGCAAGGTTGGTCTGCTCGGAGGGATCCTGCGCGAGATCGTAGAGCTGAGGCTGGCCTGCGCCGGAGTCTTTCTTTGCGGGCTTCTTGCCGTAGCCGCCTTTGCCCGGCTGGATGAATTTCCATGAACCCATGCGTAGCGCCAGCGGACCCTGCGTACCGCCGACGTGGAAGATGGCGTGCTCGCGAGCGGTCTGGCTTTCACCCAGCAGCGCGGGGAGGACATTGAAGCTGTCCGGTGCGGCCTCCGCAGGCAGGGCCGCGCCCGTGAGAGCCGCTAGTGTCGCCGACATGTCCACATGGGTGATGAGCGCCGCGTTCTCCGTGCCCGCTTTGATCCGCGCAGGCCAGCGCGCGATGAATGGCACGCGGTGGCCGCCTTCGAACAGTGTGCCTTTGCCGGCGCGCAGGCTGCCATTCAGTGCGTGGAGGCCATCAGGGCCGTGGTCCGCATAGCCGTCATCCCAGACGCCGCCGTTGTCGCTGGTGAAGATGACGAGCGTGTTGTCTGCGATGCCGCGTTTTTCGAGAGCGGCGAGCACCTGGGCGACGGTGTCATCCAGCTCATGAATGGCATCACCGCGGGCACCGAGCGGGCTGCTGCCGATGAAGCGCTCATTCGGCACGCGCGGCACATGGATGCCATGCGTGGCGAAGAACAGGAAAAACGGTGCGTCCGTGCTCTGCCCGATGAACTTTACTGCCTGCTGCACAAACGTGTCTGCCATGTCCTCGTCACGCCAGCGCGCAGATTTGCCGCCCGTCATCCAGCCGATGCGGCCCACACCATTGATGATGGTCATGTCATGGCCGTGGGTGTGTTTTAGCCTCAGCATCTCCGGGTTTTCGCGGCCTGTGGGTTCGGAGCCGACCTTGGCCTTGTAACTGACGCTGATGGGATCGGCCGGATCAAGCCCGACGACACGCCTGCCCTCCACATACACACAGGGCACGCGGTCGCCCGTGGCCGCCATGATGAAGGAGAAGTCGAAACCAAGGTCGGTCGGTCCCGGCTTGATCTCGCCATTCCAGTCCGGCCCGCCTTCGCCTCCTAGGCCGAGATGCCACTTGCCGACGACACCTGTGCGGTAGCCTGCAGTTTTCAAAAGTGCAGGCAGGGTGGTTGAGCCGGGAGGGATCGTCATCGCCGCATCCCCTGGTGCGATGCTGGAGCCTGGCTGCTGCCGCCAGGAGTATGCGCCTGTGAGAAATGCGCGCCGCGTGGGGGTGCAGGTGCTGGCGGTGGAGTGTGCATCTGTGAACCGGCAGCCCTGCGTGGCGAGTCTGTCGAGCGTTGGCGTCTTCACCACTTTGGCCCCATAGCAGCCCAGGTCACCATAGCCGACATCATCGGCCATGATGAAAAGAATGTTGGGCTTTGACAGGCTGGCGGCCCCGGCATGAGCCGCAATCAGGGTGAAAACGATGACAGGAAGAAGGTTCATGAGTTTGTGGAAAGGAAGGGCGGCAGGCGGCAACTGGTAATTTCAGATCGAGTCGAGGCGGATTCTGGCGCAACGCGGCTCACTACCATAGTTATTGCCGTTGTTGTTGTTCTTCTTTTCCTCTACCTCCGGCACAGCCTGGGTTCATGGTTTGATGATGCCTTCGGGCAGCTTGGCTAGGCGTTCGACTTCGAGCACCTCGTGGAAAAACCACGGTTTGCTGTCCTTCTTTTTGAAGATGATTGTCTTACTGGCATACTTCACGCCGTCGTGCTCCTTCCAGTCGGTAAAGCGGTAGAAATCGGCACGCCAGTCGAGGCGTTTCAGGAGGGCGGTTTCCTGGTCGAAGTAGAAATCCATCGCTGGCGTGACGCTGCCGCTGACTTTAAGGCCAAAGCAGGTTTTGCCCTCGTCGGTGAGATCAGCGATGGACTCAATCTTCGATTTCTCATCTACCAAAATGCCGAGCGTCCAGGCCCAGACGTCGTATTTGGCGGGCTCTTCAGCACGCTCCTTTTTGTTGATCCACCACCAGCCGGGCATTTCGAGCACTGACTCGCGCGTGGAACGTTTCTTGCCCTCGGCAGGCTCCGGTTTGTCGCCGAAATGGTAGATTTCTTTGATGCGGAAGGTTTTCAGCAGCTTGTCTTTTCCACCGATGGCGGCGATGGTTTTTTCGACGAGCGGTTTGGTATCCGCAGTCTCGGCGTGCGTCGTGGCAACCAGCAGAATCAGGGCAATGCAGGGGAAAAGAGGTGGGGGCATGGGATGGGGGAGCCGATTACGCTCCACACAGGTGTCTCTTTCTGTCATTCCCCTTTATATCAATCGCCGAGATCGAGCTCATCCTCACGCCGCAGCAGCCGTTTCATCATGACTTTGTGGTCACGCATGAAGGAGCGGGTGATCTGGTAGTGGTCCGTGTCCTCGTAGGCGATGCGGTGGATGCCCTCCGGGGTGAATTGATAAATCCAGGCGTCTGGGTAGGCCATGATGAGCGGGGAATGGGTAGCGATGATGAACTGGGAGAATTCATCCACGAGGTCATGCACGCGGACGAGCATGGAGAGCTGGCGCTGGGGGGAGAGGGCGGCCTCCGGCTCGTCGAAGAGGTAGATGCCGTGGCCATCTATGCGCTGGGTGAGGAGGTTGAGGAAGGATTCGCCGTGGGACTGGGCGTGGAGGCTTTTCCCACCGTAGGCCCGCAGCACGCCGCCGCAGAAGGGCGTGGCCTCGAGTTCGTCAAGTTCGGTGGCCCAGTTGTAGAAGCTCTCGGCGCGGAGGAAGAAGCCGTCCATGGGGCGGTTGCTGGTGCGGGTGAGTTTGATGAGCGGCGTGAGGGGCGAGGTGTATTCGTGTTTGAACAGGCTTTCGACCCGGCTGCCGCCGGAGAAGCGGAAGCCGAGCTTTTCGGCGATGGATTCGAGAAGGGTGGATTTGCCGGAGCCGTTCTCACCGATGAAGAAGGTGACTTTGGGATGCAGCTCGAGGGTTTGGAGCTGGCGGAAGGCAGGGACGGAGAAAGGATGCGTGTCCCAGTCTGTGACGGACTCATGGTCAAAGGTGAGGGAATGGAGGAAGTGCCGGGTCATGTCCGTTGTGGATGCGCTGGAGGCCAAGGAGGCTGTTTTGATGGGCGGGATGCGGGCTGGCATTGCCGTTGCCGTCACCTCATGGAGCGGATCACGAGCACGGCATCGTCGGACAACCGTTTGCAGACGGCCTTGCCGGCATCTGGCAGCCTGCCTTCGGCGTTCTGGATAGTGAAGATGGGGCGCTGCACGCTGACGGTCACCCGGGGCACATCTTCCCAGTCCTGGCCGGAACGGAGGTCAGGCCACTCCAGGCGCACGTTTGGAAAAGTGTCCGTGATGATCTCAGGCACCCTGGCATCACGCTCGATCATCCATCCGCCGTCGCCATCAAGCTGGCTCAGATGGAAGCCGACGATGCGGTTCTTGAAGCGCACCTGGTCGTCGTAACGCGTGCCTTCCGGCATGGCGGCCGGCACCCTGAAGGCATCGTCATGCTTTTCGCTGGGCTGGGAACTGCGGCCGCTCGTGAAGTGCAGGTCGTGGCCTGTCGTGGCCGTCATGGTCATGCCGCCGACCATGGGAAGGGTCATCAGGTCCAGCACCTCATGATCACCTGCGAGGGCTCCGTTGAGCAGGGCTGCGGCGGCGGCATCGCCGTCGGCGGGCAGTGCAAAGGCGGGGGCGACCTTGAGCACCACGGCCTGCAGGGTGAGGGTGTCATCCTCAACGGCGAACTGGTCCGGCCGCACCTCACGGCTCACCGGCAGGCTCAGCGGGGTGTCGAGACGTGTGACATGCCAGCGCAGCCTGGCAGGAGCCTCCTCGGTGGAGCCATTCGCGGACAGGCGCATGACCGCGATGACCTGCGGCGTGTGCGGCTCCAGGCGCACGCGTCCTGTGACGATGCTTGTGGGGAAGACCGGCCGCAGGATGCCTGAGTTCCTGGCTCCGGCTCCTTTCACACCCGGCTGCCAGATGCCCCAGTGACGCCATGCCGGGGTGCCGAGAGAGCGCATTTCAAAGATCATGTCGGCGTGCGGGCCGCCGCCCACGCCCGCCGTCTCCGCCTTGATCATGTCTCCGACGGACTCCCTTCCCACATTGCGGGTGTTGAAGAAGATGCCCTGGGGGGCGGGCGCGGTGTTCACATATTCTCCGCCAAAGTAGATCCTCGGCTCCGTGACATGCGCCGCGCCTCTCACGCCGTCGTTTTGCACCAGGCTGACCAGGCCCGCGAGGCTGGCGCTGCCATCGTTCACAGCCTCCAGGAGCTCACGACCCAGCGCCTGCAGATCGAGGCCGTCTTTTCCCAGCAACCGGCTTTGCCAGGAGACCGGTGTCTCGATGATCCAGGTGGTCGTGGTGGCGGGTGACTGGATGTCGGGCGCGTCAGCATCGTCCTGCTTTTTTGGCGCGTCCATTGTTGGGACGGCGTCCGCCACCAGACGCAGGAAGGTCACATGCACGCGGTCCTTTTTCATGCCGGCGCTGACGAGGGTAACCTGGCCGGGTGGGATGGTGAGCAGCACCTGTGAGGACTCCCCGGTCCCCGCCGAGTCATCCTGGAAATCTCCGCCGGACTCTGCCTCGGCGATCTCCAGGGCATGGGGATCGTTTTCATCGCGCTCCATCGCGCTTTTCCATTTCTGCCAGCGCGCCGGACCGGAAGGCCGGTTGATGGCCAGGTTGACCGTCCATGCCTTTGCCGGTTTCCGGCGGGCAGGAGAGGCGGCAAAAGGATCGCGTGAAAGGTCCGTTTCTGTGACCTGCGGAACGCCCAGCTCGACCACGATGCCATGCCTCAGGCAGTAGCTGTCGCATTCGCACACCAGGGGGCGGAACTCGGTCAATGTGCCTCCGGGCTCGAAACCGGAGGCGTCCTCCCAGCTCAGGGTGCTCAGCAGCCTGGAACTGAAGCCAGCTTCAACCGGGATGGCCGAGGTGGCGAGGAGTTCTATGCCGTCCCGTGCGGCTGACTTTGCCAGCCATGTCTCCAGTGTTTTTCCATCCCGCTCCTCCGACCGGCGTTTGGCGATCCAGGGCAGAAAGACCGCGCGGTCCACGGCCAGGGTCCAGGTCTGGACGCGCTTGCCAGGCGTGAAGTCCGCCTTGTCCGCCTCCAGTTCGAAGCCGCTCTTTTCCGGCAGGGTGACCCTGCCAAAGGCCATGATGACATGCCCTGTGTGGACCTGCCCGTCGTGCGGCGGCTCCATCTGCGCGCCGAGCAGGAAGGGTTCGTTCACCGGAAAGATCGCGTGGGCGTTGAGCAGCCACGGGCGGAACAGGAACCGCGGCGCAGTGAAGGCGGGCAGAGGCCAGGTGGTGGCAGGACGGCTTTTGGGCTTGGGACAGTGGAGCAGCTCGATCCCCACAGCGGCCTGCCGCCAGCCGTGCCTCATGTTGAGGGTGGTTTTGAAACGATTTCCGCAGTCCTCCTCGCTGAGATCCTGCAGCAACTGGTTGGGATCAGGCGGGGGAGCCTTCTCCTCCTTCGCGGACTGGTTCCACTCCCAGAAATGCGAGGCCATGGCCTGGTTGATGAAGCGGAACTTTCCAGCGGCCAGCGGCGAGCGCTCGGCCATGTCCTCATCCTCGCTCCGGTAGTCGGTGATGGACTCCATCCTGCCAGCCTTCTTCCATTCGTTCAGCCGTGTCCGCCAGAACAACGGAGCCTCCCCCTTGTCATCGAGCATGGACTTTGCGGCATCCACCATCGGCACGCGCAGCAGAGTGACATGCAGGCGGATCTTCTTTTCGGCCGGCCGATTCTCGGCGAGCAACTGCTGGAGAGGATCGGGCTTGGGCGGCGGTGTTTGAGCGATCCCTGAACCGCCGAGGATCAGAGCAAACGCCAGCCTGAAAGCCAGACTGACATGTTTGCTGCATTGGCCGTGGGTTTTAAGCATGCCGACAAGGCTAGCGGCCCGCAGATTGTGCGGTCAATCTTTTTGCGGTCATGAAAAGAGGCGCAAAGGCCGTCAGATGTCGTTTCCTGGCGTGGAACTTTCTCTGCACACGGATTTGAGTCTGGCGGAAGGCTCGTCTAATCTCGCCAGATAGTCATTCCCAAACTTCGCATTATCCCCCCACACGCCATGCCCAAAATCATCGAAATGCCCAAGCTCAGCGACACCATGACGGAGGGCACGCTGGCCAAATGGATCATCAAAGAGGGTGACAAGGTCACCAACGGCCAGGCAGTCGCGGACGTGGAGACGGACAAGGCGACGATGGAGATGCCCTGCTTCTTTGAGGGCACGGTTTTCAAGATCATCGTGAAGGCGGGGGAGAAGGCGCTGCTGAACGCCCCGCTGGCCGTAGTGCTGGAGGAGGGGGAGGAAGCTCCCGCTAATCTGGATGAAATCATCGCCAAAGCCCAGGCTGCGGCTGCGCCGGCACCGAAGGCTGAGAAGCCCGCTGCCGGATCAGCCAAGAAGGCCGTGTCCACCCCTGGTCCACGACTGCCCACGGCACCGCAGCCGCGTCGTGCCGCAGCCAGAGGCAGTGCGCGGGTAAAGGCCAGCCCGCTGGCAAAAAAGATCGCCGAGGAGCGCGGAGTGGATCTGACGGCCCTTGATGGCACCGGCCCTGGCGGACGCATTGTGCGCGCAGATGTAGAAAGCGCCCCGGTGGGCGGCGGCAGCAGTACCACGCGCGGACCGGCGGCCCCGGCGATCCGCCCGGCCTATGGCGCGGAGGATGAGCGCGTGCCGACGAGCACGATGCGCAACATCATCGCCGAGCGGCTGCTGGCCTCGAAGACGCAGATCCCGCATTTTTATCTCCAGATGGAGGTGGATGCCGGGCCGCTGATGGACTTCCGCACCAACCTGAACGTCATGGCCGAGAAGTCCGGCGGCAACAAATACACGGTCAATGATTTCATCCTAAAGGCGGTCATCCGCGCCGCCCAGGCCCAGCCTGCGATCAATGCGGCATGGGATGGCGACGCCATCGTGAAGTTCAAGTCCGTGGGCCTCTGTGTGGCCATCGCGATTGACGACGGCCTGGTGACTCCGGTCATCAAGCAGGCGGAGAAAAAGACGCTGCTGGAGATCAGCCAGAGCGTGAAGGATCTGGCAGGCAAGGCAAAGAACAAGAAGCTCAGCCCAGATGACTTCGCGGGCGGGACTATCACCGTGTCGAACCTGGGCGCGTATGGCATTGATCAGTTCGCGGCGATCATCAATCCGCCGCAGGCCGCGATCGTGGCGATCGGCTCCATTCGCAAGGCACCGGTGGTGGATGACAAAGGGCAGATCGTGGTGGGCCAGCGCATGTGGGTGGGTCTGAGTGGCGACCACCGCGTGGTGGATGGAGCTGTGGCCGCCACCTTCCTGGCAGAGATGCGCAAGCTGATCGAAAGCCCAGCGCTGATGCTGGTGTAAGGGCAGCACCTGCGGCCAGGCGGCATCCCATCTCGCGATAGGCAGAGGCTTGGCTTATGCCTCAAACCCTGCTCACTTTGCGCATCGGTCATGCCAGCCGCGAAGTCTGTGCTGCGCTGCCCCGACTTTGCCCTCAAGAGTTGCGCCGATCCGCTACGAAACAGGCATTTGCAGACAGCATGGACGTTACGTAGCGGGGTCTCAAAGCCGCAGGCGGCGTGTGGTTACCCTGATGAACATGCACAGTTCCACAGGCCAGATACTCACCACTGGAGTGAAATGATTTAATGCTTGTTTTACAGCCTAGTTCACCGGACTCGTTGCGTGCTATATTTCTTTGCCGAAGGCTGTGCCTGTCTGCTTAGCGGCGTGCGTAACCTTTCAAAATATGTCTGACCCATCCAATCCCGAAGAACAACGCCGCATCAATCCCTGGACATTGTGGATACCGATCATCTTCATCGTCCTTGGTGTCGTCGTTTTTTACAATTACCTCATCTACAACTCGCTCGAAGAAAAGAAGGCCAAGAACGCCCTGAACAGTGATGGCAGCGGCACTGTACGCGGCTCCGAACGTCCGGCCTACATGGGGCGGCTGGAGAAAGACCTGGAGCTCACCGAGCGCAGCGGCAGGACCGTCCACCTGGCTGATCTGCGTGGCAAAATACTCATCGCCTCTTGGGTCTTCACGCGCTGCCCGCGTGGCTGCGCGGGCGTCGTTGCCAAGCTCAAGAAACTGCAGGAGGAGGTGGGGAATAACCCGAACGTCCAGTTCATCTCCTTCACGCTCGATCCGGATGACACGCCGGAGATGATGAAGAAGTTCGCCAGCGGCATCGGCATCCAGGACACGGACAACTGGTGGTTCCTCAATGGCCCGAAGGACGACGTGCGCAAGTACCTCACCCTTTCCTTTAAATTCCGTCCCGTGCAGGATCTCCCTGTCGCGGACCGCCTCACGCCCGATGACAAATATATCCACGACCTGCGCGTGGCACTCGTGGACCACCAGGGCCACGTACGCGGCCTGCATGACGTGATGAACTCCGACCCGCAGTTCCAGGAATACTGGGACAAGCAGATCCGCAAAGACCTGGCCTATCTGCTGGAGGAGCAGAAGAAGGACACCCAGCAAGCCGCGAAGAACCCATGACTGTCACCGAACTCCCCAAGCTCTATACGATCTTCAATGCGTGCGCTCTGCTGCACATCATTCTCGGCCTCGTACTCATCAAGGCGAGGCAGAGGAAGGCGCACATCGCCTGCATGAGCATCGCGCTGCTGTTCTCCACCGCCTTTCTCGGCTGCTACCTCTATTACCACTATCACGCAGGCCATGTGAAGTTCGCCGGCACAGGTCTCGCGCGCCCGGTTTACTACACCATCCTGCTCACGCACATCCCGCTGGCAGTGCTGAGTCTGCCGATGATCATCATGACGGTCCTGCCCGCCCTGCGGCAGCGCTTTGACAAACATAAACGCATGGCCAAGTGGACGGTCCCCGTCTGGCTCTACGTTTCCGTTACGGGCATCATCATCTATCTGATGTGCTACGTCTGGTACGGCCCGCCGATACGGTCGTGAGCTTGTGTTTGTCACTCCTTCTTCTTCGAGCCGAGGCCCAGGTAGAAAATGATCAGCGCGGCCGTGAACATGGAGCAGGCCAAGAAGTAGAAGCCGTTCGCGTATGATCCCGTCGCCGTCTTGATCCAGCCGATGGCCCAGGGACCCACCGCGCCGCCAAGGTTGCCCACCGAATTGATCAGCCCAATGCTACCCGCCGCCGCCGCCTCCGCCAAAAAGAGGCTGGGCAGAGACCAGAAGGCCGGCATGTAAGTCTTGAACCCCGCAAAGGCCACCATCAGACAGACCATCGTCAGCACAAGGTTCCCCTTTGTCAGCGGCGCGCACAGCATCGCCAGCGCGCCGATGGCGATGGGCACACAGGCATGCAGCCGCCGCTCCTGGAAACGGTCGGAGCTCCACCCGCCCAGGAGCTGTCCGCACAGCGCCAGCAGCGGCGGCAGCACGATGAGCCAGGTGAATTTGTCACGGCTCAGAGCATACCAGTCCTTGATCACGCTGGGCATGAACAGCTCCATGCTGTGGCTGCATGTCGTGATGAAAAAGTACGCGGCGCACAGCAGCAGCACCTTTGGGTGGGCAAATGCCTCAAACACCGTCATCCGCTTCCCCCGCGTCTTCACCTGCCGCTCCCGCTCCAGTTCCGACTCCAGCGCCTCGCTTTCTTCCTTCGTCAACCATTTGGCCTGTCCTGGTTTATCCGTCAGCAGCCAGAGCACGCCGATGCCCAGGACCACCGCCGGGATGGCCCAGAAAATGTACACACACTGCCAGCCCAGCAGCCCCAAGAGCTTCGGATGCACCAGCACCTCGCCGTTTTGCAGCACCTCTGTCGTGCCGAATTTCAGCAGCCAGTTCGAGATCGGGCTGAGCATCTGTGCGAAAGGCGTCGCGATCAGAAAGTAGGACAGAGCCTTCGCCCGGTCCCTGGAGGTGAACCAATGCGTGAGATAGACGATCACCCCCGGGAAGAAGCCCGCCTCCGCCAGCCCCAGCAGAAACCGCACCGTGTAAAACTCCGTCGGCGTCCGCACAAACGCCGTCAGGCCCGCCATCAGACCCCAGGAGACCATGATGCGGCAGATCCACTTCCGCGCGCTCCACTTTTCCACCATCAAGGTGCCGGGAACTTCGAGAAGGAAATAGCCGATGAAGAATAGCGTGCTGCCAAAGCCGATGACCGCATCCGTGAAAGCTGGCAGATCCTTCACCATCGTCAGCTTCGCCACCGCCACGTTCACCCGGTCCACATAGGCGATCATGTAGCTGATGAAAAGCACCGGGATCAGGCGCAGGAAAGCCTTGCGCCGGGCGCGGTCGAGCGGGGATTTGAGTTCAGCGGCCATGGTCGGGAAGGCGCGATGCTAGCTACAGGGCGGGGAAAGACCAGATAAATGAGCGGGCGAAAAACGCGGGGAAATCCCATGCGCATCCAGCGGGCTTAATTATGATGGGGGACAGAACGCCATGAACTCCTCCTCTGACGCGCCATCCCTCACCGGCAGCCTGCTCCTCGCCGTGCCCTCCATGAACGATCCGAACTTTCGGCGCGCGGTCATCTTTATGGCTGCCCATAGCCAGGCGGAGGGGGCATTTGGCTATGTACTGAACCGCCCGCTGGACCAGCGCGTGGCAGACCTGCTGCCGGACCAGCAACTCGGCGCACTGGGGCAGGTGCCCGTCTTCATCGGCGGTCCGGTAGCCACGGACAAGCTGGCCTTTGCCTCCCTGCACTGGAACCGCAGGCGGGGCACCCTGCGCTGCCAGACACATCTCTCCGTGGCAGATGCCCTCCACGAGATCAGCATGGGGCACGAGGTGCGCGGCTTTGTCGGCTACTCCGGCTGGTCCGGCGGGCAGATTGAGGGTGAAATTAAGCGCAAGTCCTGGATCATCACCCCGGCGAAAAAAGTCATCCTCACAGTGGGGCAACCTGCCGCAATGTGGGAGGCCGTGCTGGGGGAAATGGGCCCTCTCTACCAGCTCATGGCGCACACGCCGGAGAAGGTGGAACTGAACTAATGGGCGCGGTCACTGCTCCGGCTCGGTGAAGTCCACGCGATCATAAATTTCCGCTAGGGATAGCACGATCCCCAAGCAGGAGACGCGAATGCATCCCTCCATACCACTAGCCTCCGTGAGGAACCAAAAGCCGTCTCCAAGCACCTCATACAGCTCCACATGCGGCTCTGACTGGGAGACGAGCATGTAGCCGCGAAGCGAGGGAATCTGCCGGTAGTTCTCTGCTTTTTTTCCCCGGTCATAGCCCTCCGTGGACTTTGATAGCACTTCGACGAGGAAGGTGGGATTCGTGCCTGTGTGCTTGTTCTTGTCACTAGGGTCAGGCTCCGGCTTATCGCAAAAGACCGAGGCATCTGGATAAGTGACCAGCCCTGTCGGCACGACTTTCACCCGCAGATTGCTTTCATAAGGTGCGCAGCGCCCACCTTTGAGTCTGGCCCTGAGTTCACTGTTCACGCCTGAGCAGATGAGACTGTGCCGGAAGCTGCCCCCGGCCAAGGCAAAGATTTCGCCAGCGTAGTACTCGCTTCTGCAAACTGCTTGGAATTCGAGATCGCAGTATTCCTCAATGCTGTAGTGACGAATGGCTTCTGGCAGTCCCATATTGCCAACAAGGCTATCACAAGGGCCGCGCCGCTGCGTCAAATCTTTTTCACGGGACAACGCTGCTCGCCGAGGACTTTCGCAGACACTCACTTTCCATAAACTTCATGCTTTCCTAAAGCGCGCCGTGTCTTATCCTCGCCGCTGTGATTTCACAACGCATGTACCTCAGCATCTGGTTTGGCATTCTCCTCGGCACACAAGGCTGCTCCTCCCCCGACAATAAGCCCGACCTAGCCGGGATACCCAAGGCCGTGAGTGCAGAGGAGGTGGTCATGAGTGATAACCCGATGGCCAAGCGCCTGAACAACCCCTCCACCATGCCTGTAGTGCCGCCTGCGGGCGCAAAGATAAGCTACTCCCAGGTCAACATCACCCAACAGGTGGTGGCGATGACTTTCGACGACGGCCCGCACCCCAGCCTAACCCCAAAGCTGCTGGACATCCTGAAGCAGCGTAACATCAAATGCACCTTCTTCGTGATCGGCAGGAGTGCCAAGACCTATCCGCAGATCATCCGCCGCATGATTGCCGAAGGCCATGAGGTGGCCAACCACACCTGGACCCACGCCAGCCTCACCAGCCGGTCAGACGCACAGATACGTAGCGAACTCCAGCAGAGTGAGGACGCCCTCTTTGCCGCTGCGAACTACCGCCCACATCTCATACGCCCCCCTTATGGGGCGATCAACACACGTATCAAGAACTTCATGTTCTCCGAGTTTGGCTACTCCACCATCATGTGGTCAGTGGACCCTCAGGACTGGCGCAGGCCCGGCGTCTCCGTCGTGACCAGCCGCCTGGTCAATGGTGCACACCCTGGGGCCATCATGCTGGCGCACGACATCCACCCACCGACCATTGAGGCCATGCCCGCTGTGTTCGACCAACTGTTGGCCAAGGGCTACCAATTTGTCACCGTCAGCCAACTCATGAACATGGAGAAGGCGAACATGCCCGTCGGCGTCGTCATCCGCCCAGCAGTGCCTTTGAATGACAAAGACCCATCCCCACTGCCGCACTGACCCCTCTAAACTAGGAAAGCGGAGCGCTGGACGCGGAAAGCTCCGTCAGACTCTGGCCCCTTCTGTGGAGTCGGCCCAGGTTGGCAGCGGGAACCACGCCCTCCGCATTTAGCATGATTGGTGACGACTTCTTCAAGCTCCGCTCCCGCCTGGGCGGGGAGTTGCACGCCCTCGCAGAGACGATCGGCGAGCTAGGCGGGGATGCAAAGTCCGTCGCCATTGTCGAAAATCTCATCGCCAGTCTAAAGGAGCCCTTCGTCTTCGTTGTCGTCGGCGAGGTGAATGTGGGCAAGTCCACCTTTCTAAACGCATTGTTCGGCCAGGACTTTTCCCGCACCGGCGTGATGCCGACCACGGGCAAGATACTATTCTTCAAATACGGCCCCCAGCACCAAATCCTGCCTATCACACCCACGCTCGACGAGGTGCAAGTGCCCGCAGAATTCCTGCGCGACTTCCACATCGTGGACACACCCGGCACGAACTCCATCGAAAACGAGCACCAAGAGATCACGGAGCGCTTCGTGCCCATCGCCGACCTGGTCATCTTCGTCTTCAGCGCCATGAATCCATGGGGCGCTTCAGCATGGCAATTTCTGGACAAAGTACACAAGCACTGGATGCGCAACGTGGTCTTCATCCTCCAGCAATGTGACCTGCGCAGCCCGGAGGAGATTAATGTCATCACCGACTACATGGCCCAGCTCTCACGTCAGCGCTACGGGAAGGACTTCCCGCTTTTCCCCGTCTCGGCAAAGAAGGCCTACCTGGCCCGCAGTTCCGGCCTGGACCGCGAGCGCCTGCTGGAGGAGAGCGGCTACCACGCCCTGGAGGCGCACATCTCCGCGCTCGTCGGCCAGAGCGCCTCCCGGCTCAACAAACTAGCCAGCACCGTACGCATGGCGCGCCAGCTCCTCGAACAATTGCGCGAGCACATCGTCACCATTGCACGCCAAGCGCAGCGAGCAGCCGCACTGCTCCAGGAGTTCCTGACCGAGCGCGAATTGCAGGTGGACCGCACGCTGAAAAAAATCCTCCCTGCGCTGGACGCTACCGAGCGTGACTACCATGAGGCCTGCTTGCGCATCGCTGGACTGGCAGATGACGCCCTCGCCACCAAGCGCGCCTTTCAGAGCAGTGAGACCGAGGCTGAGACTACCAACATGCCGCTAAGCCTCGACCATCGTCTCTTTCAAGACCTCCAGCACCGCACTGGCGACCGCTGGCGCCAGGTGGGCATCATCCTGGAAGAAGACTACCTCCAATACGACCGCTTCCTCCACGCCCAAGGCCGGGGTAGCATCTACCCCGCCGACAAGCCGCTGCCCGTCGAGGTGGACCCCGACCTGCGCCGCCTCTTTGCCGCACACATAGACAGCACCATCCGCCGCTTCGTGCTCGGCCTAAAGCTGGACGCTGCAGTAGAGCCTGGCCTACGCAAAGCACGCCGACGTGCCCGCTGGGTACCCTGGCTCACACTCCCCGTCCTAGCAGGCATCGTCGCGGCCTGGCAGTTCGAGGGGATACTGGGCGCAGGCATCGCCGCTGGTGGTGGGCTGCTGCTCATCGGCTTCACCTTTCTCATCACCCAGGCCGCGCTAAACCAGACACGCCGCGTGCTCATGGAGCGGCTAGAAGACTCCACCACACTCCTGCGCACCATGCTAGCAGAGCAGGTGCGGGCAGATGTCGAGCGGCTGTTCACCAGCTTCCTCGACATCCTCACCCCCGCGCAAGAAAATGCCAGCCGCCGCGAACGCCAAGCCGTGGACCAGACCGATATACTGCAGGACATGGCGGGGCGGCTCGAAGAACTCGCCGAGCACATCCATACACTACCGCAACGCTGATGAAAGCCGTCGTCCTGCGGGCAAGGCCGCTTCCGAGCCTTGCACCGCCCCCGGTGAAAGGGGGCATAAGGGGTGAAAGGGGTCTGAAAGGGGGCAGGTGTTTCATTTTGCGGAATTCCAGAAATTCAAACGCCCGATCAGGAAGGGTGTGGTTTAAACCGTCTAAAAACTAGAATCTCGCCATTTGAATCACCTGCCCCCTTTCACAAAAAGCTATTTCCTGGCGGACGTGCCTTCAGCCTTTCGACTTCGAAAGTAGGATATCCACCCCTCGTCTCCAGCAATCCCAGTCGTGCCCACCCTCGATCTCGATCAGTTGATCGGGCTTTAACATGGCGCGCGCAAAGAATCGATTGCTGGTGAGTAGTTTGTCGCTTTTCCCCACCACGAGCGAAATGGCAAAAGGCGGACCTGAACGAGAGAGCCACTGGCGCTTCATCTCCATCCACATTTTCTGCAGTGCCTCGGCCTTGCTACGTGGAGTTACCACTGGGCTACTCCAGTTCTCCAGCCCGCCAGCCTTTCCGATCTCAGCCAAAAGCTCCTTCTCACCGACAAAAGGCGACAGCAGCCACATTTGATCCACCTCCCCAGGGTAACGAAGGGAGTAACTGAGTGCCCCGAGTCCACCCATCGAGACGCTGATGATCATCACTCGCAGCCCCTGCTTTTTAGCCGGGCCGATGATTTCTTCATGCAGGCAGACATCCGCCAGACCCCTCATGTAATAGCCCAGATGCAGATCCGGAGCCACGATTCGTGCCAGCGGGCGCTCCTTTCGGACAAGGTCCACAATGCCGTATTGAACAAACTCCTCAGGCGGACTCAAGCGTCCCGCAGCAGTAGCACCAGCTCCTGCGCCTCCTTCCCTTGGGGTTCAAACTGAAGCTTCCGCAGTGGCCGCGTCGGTTGGGTCAGAAGTATTCGGCAGGCCGAAATCGGCAGAGCTTGCCAGTGCCGTCATGAATTGGAGAAAGCGGGAGCGCATCATGGCTGAGGATCGGGTGTGCCTTGGAGGGCCTGATTCGTGTTTCGAGGGGCGATGATCCGCGCATAAGGCGGCTTGGGACGTGCAGCGCGGACGCCCTTCACGGCCTCAACCCTTGCATGCAGTGGCGCTATAAGTACGAATGAAATCGAACTCGGCCTCAAAAGGAGCCTGCTTCTTGTCGCCGAGCAGAATACTCACACGACGGACTTTGGAGGTATCCAGCCGCTCCTCGGGCAAGTCGAGGCCTCGGAAGCTGCCTTTGAAGCCGGCGAAGGGAACCTTCACTTCGATCCACTCGCCCTTTTGGGTGGCGAACTCGGCCGCAAAGGACACCTCCATGCCGCGAAACAGGGCGTCCGTAGCCAGCCGCACCTGATACGTGCGGCCATCGCCCTTCACACGCACCAGCAGCCCCAGAGCGTTGCTAAGGTCCAATTTCAAATCGCCACTGCGGAAGGTCGAAAAGCCGCCGTTGTTCTCCAGCGATAGCATGCCGCTAAACCGCAACGTCCCGGCTTCGTTCGGCGTCAGTTTGCCCTCTGACAGTCCGCCCATCACGCCATCGTTCACCACCTGCCAGTTCATCCCATCCTGGCCGTCAAACTCCGTGATCGATAGCACCCGCGCCGCAGTCGTTTCATCCGCTTCCTTGGCATCCGTGGAAAAACATAAAACAAGCCCGCAGGCAGCGACAAGGGTTGGATGAAGGGTTGTGTGAGCCATGACTCAGACAACGCCTGCTGAGCCAAGGCGGATTCAGCAGGGTTGCAGTGGGGTGCAGGCGTCCTGCCCGCGCCAAAACAAGCCCGTGCCGCGTGTCTCAGATCATGCGCTACCTCCTATGGCTCGCAAGTCTCTAAAAACTGGAATCTTGCCATATGAAACACCTGACCCCATTCATGCAATAAGCCCCCTCTCACCGCTTGGGCGGCGGCGGAGGATTGCCAATGATGACATCAAGTGTGAGGACACCATGATCCGCTTCGTGTTGTTTTAACTTGTTCAACATACCCATAGCAACATCACGCTTTAAACCATCATTCCTTGGCGTGCGTGCATCTTCCTCATAGCGGCGGGCCTGCTCATAGTTCCGCCGAGCCACCGCCATGCCGAAGTGTGTTTCATACAGGGCTTTCCAATTCTCCTCAAATGACAGCTCTGCCTTCGGGCGGATGCGGCGGCATTGCGGATGATCATGCCACATCAAACTTTGCGCGGCTTCCAACACCAACGCTTGCGCTGCTGGCAGCAGCTCTTCCGCATGTTTGATCCAATTACACACATCCGCCTCACATCGACTAGCCCATCGCCGAATCTCAATACCCTTGGTCTGCCACAACTTCAGCATGAGTTCCTCGTGCGTGGCTGCTTCTGCCATCAGCGCCGATTTCTTTTTTGCAGTGAGCGTGATCCCACACTCAGCAGCCAGCGAACGCAGGTCATCCATGTTCACCATTGAGGCAGGGAATGGTGTCGCTGATGTCGGCAGATCATAACAGCCAAGCCAATCTGCAAAAGAGCGATTCCACGCCGCGTTGTTGCCATAGCAACGGTCCCCGTAAAAGAGATCCCACGGGATGCGCAGCAATCCTTCCTTTGCGCCACGGCACATCGAATCGCAGACCACAAGCCGGGTGGTGGGCGGCACCGCAGCTATGCGCACGCACCATTCATTCTCCTTGTTACCTACCGCGAGCACCACGCGGCAAAGACGCGGCCAGTCATGAGCCAGATGGCGAAAATCATGCGCCCAAGCGTAGCGGTAGCATAGCAGCATCACTGCTCGTAGTTCTGCCTCAAGCACACCTTCATGGCCTGGGATTTCCCATGAGAAAAAAGTCTCCATCTGTCTATACCACAATTCTGAATTCGGGCCGATGTAGGACATCAAGCAACGTACCGAATCAAAATCGCCCTCAAGCAACCGGTCTCGAATCCAGAGTGTGAAGTCACACGCGGGCATCAACGTTGAAGGTGAGTAAAGTGGATCAAGAAACGGATAATCATGGTGCGACCACCCTCTCACTTGCTGCCATAGTCGCTCAAGGGAAGTAACTGAGGTCATGTGGGATTAAAAAGAGACAGGAGTTTTATTTTGAGGAATTCCACAATCTCAGACCTTAGCGGACCCGTGAAAGGGGTCATGAAAGGGGTCAGGTGTTTCATTTTGCGGAATTCCAGAAATTTAGACGGGTGCCTCCAAGGTCTCGCATGACAGTTTGAGCAGCTTCCTTGGTCCGGGCAAGACTTTCTTCAGGGAGCACCTCACGGCTCACCGTGCTTCTGGCCCAAACGACATGACGGGAGGTCTGAGGTCGGCTTTTTCAGAGAGGATGCCTTGAGATTGAGGTGTCCATGAGGGCGATCCTTGCCGTCATGGATCGCGTTTCGGGCATTGGGAATCTGGTTCTTTTGGGGTAGGAAAGGGGGTGATGAGGTGCTCATCTGGCACGTATGACTTTCAAACCGATCTCCGCCAGCCGCCGGGGGAAGGCGTGGATGTTGTCGCGGTCCCAGCGGCGAACAGAGTCGGGCAGATTCTCCCAGGCGACGAGGTAGGGACTTTGTTTCTTGTCCGGTTTGCGCTCGGGATGCCAGTGCCAGTTCTGGCGCAGGCGCTCGACATTCCAGCGGCCATGCTCCATCTCGGCCATGTGCTCGACTTCGGCAGGGGTGAAGCCGGGGTCTTCATAGTCGCCCGTAGCGGGGACGATGGTGAAGCCGCCGACGGTGAGGATCTGCGCCATGTATTCCACCTGGTCGAGGTTCGACTGCTGTAGATCACCGCGCAGGGTTTCCCAGGGCTGCATGGCGGGGTCGGGATTGCGGTAGCGGTTGTCGTTCAGGAACTGGGAGTGGACGAGACGGGCGAGGCGTTCGCGCACGTCATCGGCGAGCAGCAGGGCGTTGGGCGCGGGGGTGCGCACAAAGGCGCGCAGGCTCATGGCGTCCTGCGGCAGGAGCAGCATGCCTGGGAAATAGCCCGCGCGAATGTCCTGCTGCAGGCGATCCGCCTCGCGCCCGCTGTCCTGGAGAATGCCGACGCTGGCCCCGAGCGCCCAGGCGATGCGATACTCCAGACCGGCGATGTGGCCGCCATTCATGCCGAGCAGGCGCACCTCCTGCGGGGTGATGCCGCTAGCAAGAGTGTCCAGCCAAGCCTGCAAGGGTTCCAGGATGCTGAAGGAGTTTTTGTCATCCGTGCGCCGCAGCTCGTGGCAGCGCTCATCCGGCGTGGCGGTGCCGTCAGCCGGCATGATGTGCGGGACATAGCCGATGACCTGCACGGGCCTGCCGCTCTGTTTGCCAAACAAACTGCCCGCGAGTCCGCTCACGCCCTCGCAGGTGCCACCGCAGAGGATGGTGCCATGGAAATCGTGCAAGCCTGCGTCGAGCAGCTCGCGGAAGCCTGGCAGGCGCGGCTCCACTTCTTTGGAACACCCACCGGCCAAAATGACCACGGATTGTGCGCCGCCAGGAAGGGCATGAGCCGGAGGCGCGCTGATCTCCGCAGGCAGCGGATGATGCGGGAAGAGCGCCCGATGCGCCACAATGAGGAAACGATGCACGCACTCCACATCCCGGCGCGGTGGCTGAAAACATGCGCGCAGGCCGTGGCTGGTGCGCAGCGCGGCATCGAGAAAGGACACGACCTGCGTGTGACGCACGGCGAGGACGCAGCGCTCCAGCGCCTCGGTGGCAGTGCCGGAGCCATCGCCGAGCAGAAGGTGGAAGAAAGCGATCTGGTAGTGCGCGAGCGGGAGATTCACCCCGGCCTCCACATGCTGCTCGCAGCGTTTCATCGCGGCCAGGATGCTGGGCCGCAGCAGCGGCAGAAAGGCAACGCTGCGCTCCGTGGCGATCTTCTGCCGCACATAGGCGCTGAGCACTTCGGGATCACCCGGAGCGATGGCAAAGGCCGCCGAGAGATGGGAGAGTTTTTCCACAGCATCCACCGTCGTTTCGGCCAGCCGCAGATGCGGCTCGGCATCAGTGGGAAATTTTTTCGCGGCTTCATGCAGCAGAACACGACCACGGGCGAATTCGGGATGCTGCGGCTCGGTCTGATGGCGCTGGCACAGAGCCGTGCCATGGCAGAGCAGCAGTTCGGCAGGCGGCTCACCGGGAAAGGCGCGCGCCGTCTGCTCCACACTGTCCCAGTCATCCACGCTCAGGGCCAGGCGTGCGCGGCGGGCGGCCTGACGTGCGTTGCCCGGTTCATGTCGCAGCACAGCCTCGCACACCTCCATTTCCTGGCGGATCTGCTGCTTGGTCAGATACGCGCCGAAGTAGGAGCGGTACTCCTCCAGTCCTGTCACGATGCGTTGAAAGGCATCATTCGCGCTCTCTAGAGCGGCGGCCACGCGGGCAGACTCACGATGCCAGTGTCCCGGCACCTTGAAGCCGGATTTGTACAGGCGGTCATGCGCCACATCCGCCCAGGCGTGCTCCACGATGGTGCGCACCTGGATTTCCATTTTCAGCGGCAGCAGTTCATTTGGAAAGCCGGGAAACACTCCCTCGCGGAACTGCACCACGAAATGCACCGAACGGTAGCCGAACTCCGTGTCCCGCAGCCGCGAGAGCGTGTCCACGCTGTTGGCCTCATCAATGATGAAATGCTCGCGGATGTAGGCGCACACGGCATCCATCTCCGACTTGATCTGTGTGATGATGCGCACGCCGCAGAGATCGGTGATCTGCCGCAGCGGGTCGGTGTACTTGTTCTTGCGCACGATCTTTTCCGCAAAGCTGGCGATGGCCTTGGCCCGTGCATCCACCATGATGCCCACGAACTTTTTGTCGAGCTGCGCGCGCAGGATGTCTCTCGAAACCCTGGCCAGTGCATCGTAGCTCGGCTTGATCGTGCGGTAGTCCTCCACCCATTGATCCAGTTGCTCGCCACCCGCCGCCACAGCCGCAGCGGGTTTCGTTGCAGCCACGCGGCTGTAACCATGCGCCTGACAGTAGTCCTCGGCGAATTTTTGAAACTGCGGGCACAGGTCCACTTTCAGCAGCTCCGCCAGCGTCACCCAGCGGAAGGCCTCATGCTCCTCGCTCAACCGCACCTCACCAGCGACGAGCCGCGCCTCCATGAACAGGTAGGCGATGGTTTTTCCCGCCAGCTCCGAACTCCCCGCCCCCACGACATGCTCCAGCACCACCTCCACGCCTGTTTCTTCGTTCACCTCACGCAGCAGCGCCTGATCAAAGGATTCACCAGGGTCCGTCTTGCCGCCTGGAAACTCCCACAGACCCGCATGGTTCTTCGAGTTCGCCGCACGTTGCAGCACCAGCACCTTGCCGCGTCCGTCGCGGATCACCACCTTGGTCGAGAGAAAATAGGCTCGTGGGTTCATGTCGCGATGCTGGCTGATGGCGTCTGTTTTGGCGAGCGGAAAAGTGACACATGACTGCCACCCCATCTGCAAAATTGGGCTTCCCAACAACCCGAGGTTCCCCTTATGCTGCCTGCGGTGACGCACTCTGACTTCCACCTCTGCTTTACTGCCCAGCCGATTACCGTTTACCGCCTCCCGAACACCGCCCACCGCCATGGACACCCCGCCCGACCGGAAATACGCCGTCTTCATCAGTTACCGTCATGCGGACAACAAGGAGCAGGGCCGCCAGTGGGCCACGTGGCTGCACCACACCCTGGAGACCTACGAAGTCCCGCCCGATCTCGTGGGCCGCACCAACCTGCGCGGCGAACCCGTCCCCGCCTCCCTCTACCCCGTCTTCCGCGATGAAGAGGAACTCCCCGCCGATGCCGACCTCTCCGCCAACATCCAGCGCGCGCTGAAGCACTCCGCCCTCCTCGTCGTCCTTTGATCAAACAAAGACAAACCTCTGCTGCCCATGACACCTGAATACAAATACTGGGCCTTCATCAGCTACAGCCATCAGGACAACCTCCTCACTCGGGGCGACGGCGGCACCGACCACATCCGGTGGGCCAACTGGCTCCACGAGCAGCTCGAAACTTTCCGCGTGCCCGATGGCTACCGCGAACGCCTCACGCACACCGGCGAGTCGATGCCCGAGCGCTTCTTCCCCACCTTCCGCGACGAGGCCGAGCTGCCCACCAGCCATGACCTCGGCACGCAGGTTCGCGATGCGCTGGAGCGCTCCCGCTTCCTCATCGTCATCGCCTCCCCCCGCTCCGCCCGCTCCCGCTATGTGAATGAGGAGGTGCGCTACTTCCGCGAGCTTGGGCGCGGCGACCGCATCCTCGTCCTCATCACCGATGGCGAGCCCAACGTCCGCCTCCACCCCAAGGCCGGCTGGATTGCCGACGACGACTGCTTCTGCCCCGCCCTCGTCCATCCGCTCAAAGCCGATGGCACCGTGGATGACACCCAGCTCCTGCTCGAAGAACCCATCGCCGCCGACGTGCGAGTGAAGGACATCGAGCCGCCGAGAGAAATGCGCGCCGCCGCGCGCGACCAGCCCGACCGCCGCGCCCTGCTCGGCTTCATGAAGCTCAAGCTCATCGCCGCCCTCATGGGCGTTGGACTCGATGAACTCGTCCTTTTCGACCTCGTGGTATCTCTGAAAGAGTTGGGCAATACTGCCGCGGTTAATCGCCCATTCGCAGAATTCACGGTCATCAGCGAACTCATCGCTGCCAGCGACCCCTCCAATTCCGAATGGCAGCAATGCCTTTACCAATCGCTCAACCACCTGGGGAAATTCGCAATGTCGCGCGACGATGTTGCTGGAGCAGTGTTTTGTTTCGGCGAGGCAAAGGCCATCTGCGAACGTCTCGCCGTGGGCGACACCTACAATCAAGCGTTACAACAGTCTATTTACGAGTCGCTAAACAATTTGGGTGATCTCGCAATGTTGCGCGGTGATCGTGTTGAGGCCTTGCGCTTCTTCTCCGAGTCTAAGGACATCGCTGAACGTTTCAAGTTCGCTGACGTCGGTAGTTTAATGTCGCACTATAATATGGAAATGGGAATGAGCATCCCTCCACCCCGCCCTCCCAATGCATGGTGGGAGCGTAACATCGCTGTGTCGCTGGAGAAGCTGGGAGACCTCGCAGTGGCCCACGGCGACTTAACGGCGGCTATGCGCTCCTTCGCCGAGTCTAAAGCCATCCGAGAACGTCATGCCGCCAGCTACCCCGCCAATGCACGTTACCAGAGCTATCTCTCCACATCCCTCAACAAGCTGGGTGACCTCGCGATGGCGCAGGGCGACACCGCCGGTGCTTTGCGCTGCTTCTCCGAGTCCAAGGTCATTCGCGAACGCCTTGCCGCCAGTGATCCTGCTGATGCCGCGTTGCAGCACGACCTCTCTGTGTCGCTCACCAAGCTGCACGAACTTGCGGTGACGCAAGGCGACACTCGCGGCTCGCTCACGGAGTCAGAGGACAGAGCGCGCGGATTAGCCGCCGAAGCGATCGAGATGATCAGTGGCAAGACACCATCGTCGCCGGAACCGCCAAGGCCATTTCTCGACGAGAATGTCCAATTCACTGTCTTTCGCCCGCCTTCCATCGAGGCGGCGAAATGGCACACGCTCCTCGCCTTCGCGCACCTCTCCGAAAAACCACCGAGTGCCGGCGAAGACGAGCCGGACCCGCTCGCAGAGGTTGAGCGGCAGGCGCGCGCGACCCTTGGCGAGAAATTCGCCGACTATCGCGAGCTCGCCGATGACAGGCAGTTCGCGGTGCCACGCGAGGGCGAGATCACATTCGTGCCAGTCGTCGACCAAGTGACGTTCAATCCACCGCGCATCACGTTCCTGTGGACTGAGCCGGTGCATCGAGCGGAGTTCCGCTTGCGTGCCGCGCCGGGTGTGGCGGGAAGCACGCTGCGCGGGCAGATCACGGTTTTCCTCGGCCATCTCGTCCTCGCGGAAATCAAGCTAGCGCTGCGCGTCGACGCGCAGCCCGCGCCGCGTAATGCCCCGCCCGCCACGAGCGGCGCGCGACCCTACCGAAAAATCTTCGCGTCATATTCACATCGCGATGCGGCGATAGTCGAGGAATTCGAGCGCTACGCGGCGTCCCTAGGTGACCGCTATCTGCGCGACGCGGTCCACCTCCGTGCTGGCGAAGTCTGGAACGATCAGCTTCGGGAACTCGTCCGCGAGGCTGACGTGTTCCAGCTTTTCTGGTCGTCGAATTCGATGCACTCACCATTCTGCCGAGACGAGTGGGAATTCGCGCTTGATCTTGAACGTGTGAATTTTGTGCGCCCAACTTTCTGGGAGAATCCCATGCCTGAATCAAGCGCCGAGGGCTTGCCAAGCGAGCGGCTACGACGGCTGCACTTTCAGCACATCGCCTTTGGGGATCCTCTCCCGCCCAATGCGTCGGAGCTTGCTCCCGATCCCGACGTGATCGAGGCCGCTCCACGCCAAGGATCGTCGCGCAAGTTCGTAAAATGCCCTGGACACGCACAGCCCGGTCCTGGAACCGGAGATTTCATAGGCCGCGACTCCGGAACCAGCGCCCGCCTCAGCCGGAGCCAGCACGGGGACGCCGATCAAGCGAAGCTGCGCCCTGGACAGCGGCGAAGCGAAGCATATTCCATCGCAGTATGGGCGATTGGAGTCGCGTTGATGATTGCAATTCTAGTCGTGTGGTGGTTGACGCACCGTTGATTCCCCCGCTCGGCAAAAAAAATGCCAAAAAAATGCCAGGCATATAGTGCATGGTCTGGAACTGACGCCGCCGCTGATCACCTGCGCCCTGTGCTCCCCGAAGCGGCCTATCTGCTGGGGCAGGAGGAAGTTCTGCTTCAGATGCTCAAGGACGGCGACATGACCAGCGCCTTTGACCTTGATGAGAAGGCCAAGCCCCGCTGCTTGCAAGACGCCCGCGATGCCTTCCTGAATCATCCGCTGGTGCTGCTGTGCGAGGCGGAGCAGGGCCAGTGCAGCGATCCCGCCTGGCTGAGGCAGCATGCCGTCTCCCGCCTGCTGACCGAGCCCCACTACCTGACACCGCTGGAGCCGCCGAATGCCATCGGCGATGCCAAGGCCAACCGGCAATACGAACTCACCCTCGGCCTCGCCGAAGACTGCTTCCTCGGCGCGCGGTTGCTCCTCAACGACCGCACCGGTCAAACCCGGATCACCGATCCGAAGCGGATCGAACTGGCGAAGCAAGTCCTAGTCCGTGCCATGAAGCTCGCGCCGGAGAACGAGGCGTATCGGAAACTGGCGGCGGAATTGTAGCCATCACCACTCGGCGTGATGTGCCACTCGAACCGCACACGGAGTGTGCGGACCACTTTTCATGGACGCTTGGTTTCGCTGGGCACCATCTACGCGGGCAAGCGGTTCATTCTGGAGATGTTTGAAGCCGGTGTGCGAAATGTGATCGGCACCATGGGGAAGGACTACGAACTGATTGAGGAAGGCAAGGCAGAGGGGCTTCGCGGTCTGGCACCCGTGCTGAAAGAGAAGAGCCAGTTCTTCGACCAACAGAGCCGTGCCCTGCACAAAACCGTGAGAGTGGCGGATTTGCCCACCGTAATCGGCGACAAATGCCTTGAAGTTTGCGGCAAAATGGACCTTCTGTGCCAGTCAGCGATGCGTTTGGCGGATCGTCTTGCCCGGAAACCCGTCCTTGAATCCTCGGGATGTGGAATTGGCACAGACAACGCTCTCAAAGATCAAGATCGAGATTGCAGCCTGCCTGGCTGCCTGGAATTGATAAACAAGTATAGATCATATTTTTCACAATAGCCTTATGAGTGCCATCGCGACATTTGAATCGGCAGTTGAATCCCGCCTCTGGATCATGCTGCATTTGCAGACGGTCGAAAAGGCGAAGGCTAAAGCGATGGAGTCAGCGACGCTGGAGAAACTGAAGCCATTCTGCCAGGAACTGAGCGCCTCCAAGCTCCGTTATTTTAGTCAGGACCGTCAGGAGCCAGGTGTTTTCGACATGGGGGCTGGACTGCTCATTGAGTGGGCAGACGAAGTGCTGGAAGTACTTGGTGACTCCTCTGACCCCGCGCTGGCAAGAGTCGAGAATGGCATACGCGCCCATCGCGTGGAACTGGCGGAGCATTTGGAAACGCCTCTTGAGCAACGTGAGGTGATTCAATGATGGTGACAGCCGTAGGCGAGGCCAAGCCCCCGAGCGGCAATACGACCCTACTCATGACCTGCCGAAGACTGCTTCCTCGACCCTGACCGCACAGAGCCAGTGCGAGCCACGGGAACATGCTTTGCTAACTGTTGAAACAAGTCTTTGAAATGAATGTGGCGGACTTTCATTCGCAAGATGAGTGTCTTGGATTCGTAGCCACTTTACCCCCATTATGAAAACACTCTACCGTCGCCAATTTCTCCGTGATCTCGGCATCTCTGCCGCTGCGTTGCCGTTCCTCGCTGGACTGCCAAGCATCACGGGGGCACCGACGCCGCAGCGGCGTCAGAGGCTGATCGTCATGTTCTCGCCAAATGGGACGATTCCGAAAGAGTTCTGGCCGGATCAGGAAGGGGCGCTGAATGAGTTCAAGGCGATCCTCAAGCCGCTGGAGGCTTTCAAGGAACGCACACTCATCCTGCATGGCATCGCCAACAAGGTGCGCGGCGATGGGGATAGCCATATGCGCGGCATGAGCTGTCTGCTGACCTGTGACGAACTCCTGAAGGGCAACATCATGGGCGGCGGTGGCAATCCGGCGGGTTGGGCCAGCAGCATCTCCATTGACCAGGAGATCAAAAACTTCCTCCAGAGCCGAGCAGAGACGCGCACACGCTTTGGCTCGCTGGAGTTTGGTGTGGCGGTGCCGGATCGTGCTGATCCTTGGACGCGGATGAGTTACGCAGGTGGTAATCAACCCATCGCGCCGATTGATGATCCGCATCAGGTGCTCAAAAAGCTCTACGGGCAGATGAAGGATAAGGAGAGCCTCGTGAGCATCCTCGACGATGTGCGGGAAGATTTGAAGCGTGTCTCCGCGAAGCTCAGCGCCCGAGACAAAGCCCTGCTGGAACAGCACATGACCCTCGTTCGCGGCCTGGAACAAGATTTGGTAAACGCGGACAAGCAGGGCAAGCTGAGGCATCCTGTGCCAAAGGTGGATCCAAGCATCGAACTGGTAAACGACAACACGCCCGAGATCAGTCGCATTCAAATTGACCTGCTGGTCAATTCGCTGGCTAACGACATGGCCCGCGTAGCGACTCTGCAATACATGCGCAGTGTCGGCATGGCCCAGATGCGCTGGCTGGGCATTGAGGAAGGCCACCACTCACTCTCACACGACCCTGATGACAAAAAAGAGAGCTACGAGAAGCTGATGAAAATCAATACTTGGTTCGCAGGCGAGTTTGCGTACCTCGCGAAACGGCTGAGCGAGACGCCAGAAGCCACGGGTGCAAGCAGCATGCTCGACAACACTTTACTGGTCTGGACCAACGAACTCGGTAAGGGCAACAACCACACGTTGGACAACATTCCTTACGTCATGGTCGGTGGTGGTGCTGGCTTCAAGATGGGCCGCTCGTTGAAGTTCGCGGAAGTCGCGCATAACCGCCTCTGGATGACCGTCGCCCACGCAATGGGGCATACGGGCTTGAAAACCTTTGGCAAAGCTGATCTGTGCGAGGGCGGGGCGCTCAACCTTTCTTGAGCCGCAAACACTTCGCCGTCGGTGTCTGCGTTATTTTCAGTTTCAGACTCTCAAATCGTGTTTTGTTAGGCCACGCTGAGCGCGTGCCAATCGCCAACGCCGCGCCCTGGCAGGCACTCCTATAGGAGCTTTGAGACGCATGACATCACTTGCCCCACCGTGATCGCCTCCATGCAGGGATAGATGCGTGACTTGTCGCACTCAAAGACACGCGTCTTCTTGCACGGGCAGGGGCCGAGGGCGAGTTCGTGCCGCGTCTGCCAGGGGCTCCAACTCCATTCGGAGGAGGGTCCAAAGAGGGCCACTGTGGGCGTTTGTGCCGCCGCCGCCAGATGCATTGCCACTGTGTCAACGCCGCAGAAAAGCCGCGCCTCGCGATACACCGCTGCGATCTCGCGCAAGCTGCCACGGCCCTTCAGTGCCGCGTGCGTCTGCTTTGCCAGTGCTAGAATGCCATCAATCTGCTCATGCTCCGCCGGGCTGGGACCGCAGGTGAAGATGACGCGCAATCCATGCTCGGCCACGAGACGGTCGGCCACCTGCGCCCAGCGCCCGGGCAGCCATTGCTTGAAGGCCCAGCGGCTGATGGGGTGGATCATAGCGAAGGGGGTGTCATCGCGCAGGAACTCGAATTTGTGCGCCAGCAGAGCGCGCGGCAGATCATCGGTGTAGATCACCAGCGGGCCAGGCTGCGCCTCCATGCGCAAGGCATCAGTGACTAACCTGAAATCTTTCAATACCTGGTGCTGCATTCGCCAGGGAAAAGTGGAGAAGCAGTTGTAGGGATGCGTGTTGCGCAGCTCGCCATAGGCATTTGTGGCACAGCGCTGCTGGGCCAGTGCTAGGTGCATCTGCGTGCCTGCGCGGTCTGATCCAGTGAAGTCAAAAGCGAACTCATAGCCCTGGCCCACCGTGCCCACCAGCAACCGCGCCAGATCCGCCCAGGCCTCGCGCGGATTGCGCTGGATCTTCTCCGGGCGGGGCAGCAGGAAAAGGCGGTCCAGGTCAGGGTTCGCCTCCAGCACGCCCTCGGTCCCGCGCCGCACGGCTACATCTATCTGCGCCTCGGGAAAGCGCTGCCGCAGCAGGTGCAGGGCAGGCGTCATGATGAGCGCATCGCCGATGTGGCCGGACTTGATCAGCAGGAACTTCACCGCGCGCTGCCCTCCTCCACGCGCATCGCCTCCGCCAGTCGTGCCCGCGCCTGGGTGACATCGCTGGGGCGGATGGTTTTGCGGTAGGCCATCCACTTGGTCGAGTAGTCGGCGGGGTTCAAGCGCGCCTTCAACGGCAGTAGCGGTGCGAAGTTGTAGGGCAGGTCCAGCGCGCGCAGCAACTTTAGCTTCGCGGCCTTGCGCCTTTCCGCCAGGGTGAACTGCTTTTTCACCGGTGGCTTCGCATGGATGGCCTCCGCCAGCATCTCGGCCAGTCTTTCAGAGGCCCGGCCATCGGGCGTATGACACCAAGTGGCCAGGTGCTCGTGCCTGCCTTCGGCGTGACCGGCCTGCGCCGGATTCGCCAGTTCGTGCTTTAGTGTCTCCACGATTGTCGCGGGATCCTCGCAGAGCACGTTCAGCCTTGCTTGGTTGTCATGAAAAAACAGCGGATGCCTCTCAAAGATCAGCTCCACTGCTGGCTTGCGCGCGATCCAGGCCTCCATCGCCGTCGTGCAAGTCTCGCAGGAGATTTCCAGGTCGCAGTTCAGCATCAGCTCGGGCATGATGCTCACGGAGTCCATAGTAATGCGCGCGCGGGCCGTCTCCGGCCATGCGGCGATGCGCTCTGCATACCACGAAGCCTCCTCGCGTGGATGCGGCCGCAGCAGCACATCGAACTCGCCGCTCTCCGCCAGTGTTTGCAGGAAGATCATGAGCTTTGCCCGCGAGCGAATATGCGCCTGGATGTTTGACTTGTAGTCCGCATAGAGCGGGATGCGCAGGAAGGGCGCGAAGAACTTCGCCGCATCCGCGTCCGAGAGGTGCTCATAGCGCGCGAAGGCGAGATTAGTGCAAAGGAGGATGCGCGGACGCGCGCCCGGCTGGCGCGGCGGGCCGTCAAACACATGCGACCACGGTTTGAAATAAAGGTCGAAACGCGGTACGCCGACCACCTCAATGCGTGTGTCCTTGCCGCCTGGCCCTTCTTCCCGCAGCGCCCGCTGGTGGATATCATTCCAGCAGAAGTAAAAGTCCATGTGCGAGCCTTTGTGGAAGCGGCCCGAGTTGTACCGCAGCGTGTCCTCATGGTAGAGGATGCCCTCGTTTGGCAGCACGGCGGTCAGCACGTTGAGGCTGTGCAGCCGGTGGGAATACTTCACCAGATGGCTGGAGTTGATGTGGTTGAAAAGGATCAGGTCCGGCGCGAACGCGGCCAGGCAGCCGTGGTAGGACTCCAACGGCTCCAGATGACAGCACACGCCGCGCTTTTCCAAATGATGCGCGAGGAGCACGGACCCCATCAGGTCACGCGTGCGGTGGTCCACCAGGATGACGGCGCTTTTTTCACTCATGGTCGGTAGCGGATCGGAAATAAAGTTTCATCAAGGGCGACTTCTTCGGCAACGTGCGCAGCGTTTGCTCCCGCCCCACGGCGGTGTGCGCGTCCGGCACGTCACAGTCAATCAACTGGCTGCCGATGCCAACGCACACGTCATTGCCCAGGCGGCAGCCGCCGATGACGCTGCTGTTCGCGCACAGCACCACGCGCTCGCCGAACTCAGGGTAAACGCCGCCCTTGTTCCCCACCGTGCAGCCCTGCATGACGACGAAGCCTTTGCCATACTTCGCCCGGCCCAGCACGGTGCCGATGGCGTGAGCGAACCAGAATACCTCTGGCAGCTCGATCTCATAAAACACCTCCAGCGAGTGCAGCGCCTTATTCAGCAGGAAGGACTTTGTGGCAATCTCCCGCCTCCCGGCCCTCCACGCCTCATTGCCCAGCAGGTAGAGGAACATTGAGTACTGGTCCGACTGCAAGTGATCAAAGCGCAGCACGCCCTCGCGGTAAAAGCGCGGGATCAGCATCCCATGCAGGCACTTTTGCAGCCGCTCCAGCGCGCCCGACAGCACCTGCTCCACATTCGCCGCCACCACCGGATTCCCGTCCGGGAAAAAGGTGTTCATCTGCGTGGCCGCATAGGCCGCTAGCTGGGGAGAGGAAAGGCTTAGCTCCATGTGCTGGAAAGGGGAGCGCACACGAAGACTGCGCGCGGATGGCGAGCTTTGACCGGATGGAGCCTGGTTTCAACCCTCAATGGACACAACAAGCCAATGGCGTTGAGGGGAGAAAAAATGCCTGCCCTCATGTCTTGCACTCCGCTCATTACCCGCCAAGGATGAGTGCTCCCCCGACCAATGAGCGACCCCATCCGACACGAATGCGGCATAGCCGTTGTCCGCCTCAAAAAAGAGCTGGCTTACTACCAAGACACACACGGCAGCGCGCTGTATGGATTTCACATGCTCTCTGCTCTGATGAGCAAACAGCGCAACCGCGGTCAGGACGGCATCGGCGTCGGCTGCTGCAAGCTGGACATGCCGCCAGGGGCACCCTATTTTTTCCGCGAGCGCTTCGCCACCTCTGTGGAGCAGATGGGAGAGGTTTTTGATGGAATCAAAAAGGACTACAAGCGCATCGCCCGCCGCATCAACGACGAGCGCAAACAGGAGCGCAACGACGACGGCAAGGAATTGCCGCGCTTCGAGGACGACCCGGCAGCCATAAAGCGCGAGTTCGAGATGGCCGGGGAGATCAACATAGGCCACCTGCGCTACGGCACCTCCGGCGGACTGGGGAAGGCATGCCTGCACCCCTACCTACGCCGCAGCACATGGCCCACGCGCAGCCTGATGGTGATGGGAAATTTCAACCTCACCAACACCGGCGAAATCAACCGTCTCATGATGAGGCGTGGCCAGCACCCCGTCTTCGGCACGGATACCCAGAGCGTACTTGAGGAGATCAGCTTCCAGCTTGATGAGGCACACACAGAGCTTTTCCACCGCCTACGCGACAGAGGCATGGCGGGCGAGGACATGCCACGCCACATTAGCGCCCAGCTCGACGTGGCAGGCATCATCCGCAAGTCAGCCGAAATCTGGGATGGCGGCTACACCATTGTCGGCATCATCGGCAATGGCGACCTCTTTGTCATGCGTGACCCCAGCGGCATCCGCCCCTGTTACTACTTCGAGAATGACGAGGTGCTCGCCTTCGCGTCCGAGCGTGTCGCCCTCATGTCCATCTTTGAAATTGGCGAAGAACTCGTCCACGAGCTACCAGCCGCCCATGTCGCCGTCATGAAGTCCGACGGCAGCTTCAGCATTGCCCGCTTTACTGACGAACTACGCGCCGCAAAGCCCTGTTCCTTTGAGCGCATCTACTTTTCCCGTGGCAACGACCCCACCATCTACCAGCAGCGCAAGCGGCTCGGTGCGCAGCTTGTGGAGCAAGTCATTGATGCCATCGAAAATGATTTCCAGCACACTGTCCTCAGCTTCATTCCCAATACCGCCGAAACCGCCTACTTCGGCTTTCTCGACGGCCTCCGCCTCAACCGCCGCCACGTCGTGCGCGAGGCTCTCGCGGAGATGATCCAAAGCGGGCACACCGATGATAAAAAGCTCGACGATCTCGTCCTCCACAATTGGCCGCGAGCCGAAAAGATCGCGCTCAAGGACAACAAGATGCGCACCTTCATCGCCCAAGAAAAGGAGCGCGACGAGATGATCTCCGGCGTCTATGACATCACCTACGGCGTCGTCACCGCACAGGACAGCCTCGTCGTCATTGACGACTCCATCGTTCGCGGCAACACCCTGCGCACGAAGCTCCTGCGCATCCTCGCCCGCACCAATCCACTGCGCATCATAGTCGCCTCCACCGCGCCACAGATACGCTACCCCGACTGCTACGGCATTGATATGGCACAGTTTAGCGAATTCATCGCCTTCGAGGCCGCCAGGGACCTGCTGGTGGAGCGCGACATGCGGCATGTCATGGGCGAGACCCACCGCGCCTGCAAGGCCGAGATGGAAAAGCCCAAGCACGAGATGCGCAATGCCGTCAAGGCTGTTTACGCCCCCTTCACCGACGAGGAAATCTCCGCCAAGATCGCCAGCCTCGTTTACCCACAGAAGACTACCTGGAAGGGCGAGGTAAAGATCATTTACCAAACCATTTCCAACCTCCACGCAGCACTAGGAGGCAGCTACGGCGACTGGTACTTCAGTGGCGACTACCCCACCCCCGGCGGCTACGCCGTGGTGAACCAGGCCTTCATCAACTTCTACGAGGGCAAAGAAGGCCGCGCCTACGACACGCTGCTCTAGCAGAGGGACATGCTATCAACCATCAGTAAGGCATTTAGCCTTAAGGTTTGGAGTTACCGGTGCCGATTAGCTTGTTCACCGCTTCCTTCAGTTGCTGAGCGCCTTCCGGTTCATAGCCCGTCTTCACCCACGCAATTTTGCCGTCGGGGCCGATGACGACGGTATGCGGAATGCCTTCGACTCCAAACTGCTGTCCCACACGCTGCTGAGCATCAAGCGCGACCGTCAGCCTCCAGCCGCGTGTCTCGATAAACTTCTTCACCTGCTCGGCGGACTCGGCCTGGTTCACGCCGATGAAGCGCACTTTCTGCGGGTCCAGCTCGCTCATGGTCGCGATCATTTCCGGCAGGGACTTGATGCACGGCCCGCACCATGTTGCCCAGAAGTCGAGGACGATGACCTTGCCCTTCTCCTTGCTCAGGTCGAAGTCGCCGCCGCCGAGCAGCGGCAGGGTGAAGCCCTTCGCCTCCTTGTCCAGCAGGGGCGAGCTTTGACCGCCACTCTCTGGCAGCACCGGCTCCGGCGCGGCGCGGAGCTGCCAGGAGCGCAGCGCCAGCATGGCCGCGCTGGGCACAGGGGCGGTGGAGCGCAGACTGGCGAGCTGGGTCAAAGGCACGCGGCAGTCGCCGAGCAGCGCGCTGTGGCCGAGCAGGGCGTCCTTCTCAAAGGCCGTGACCTTCAGCGCCAGCCGGGCACCGCTGCTGAGCAGCAACCAGTGCGTCGCGTCCTTCGTCACATCCCTCACAGGCTCCTTCGGATCGGCGTCCAGCTTTGTCAGCCACACCGCAGCAGTCACGCGGTCGCGCGGCACCTGCAGGGTCTCTAGGCCGGAGCGGATGGAAAAATGACGCGCTGTGGCAGCCTCGATCACGCCACGGAGGAGGTCGCCGTTCGCCGCTAGCAGCACATGCCTGGGCGGATCCTCTTTGCGAAAGCGCGGCACCATCAGCGCATGCTCCCTGGCCTTCGCGTCCACCGCAGGCGCGGCGATGCTGCCCGGCGTGATGCTGGCCTTGAAAGCCGAGATCTTCACGGGCTGCTCGCCGTTCCCCCAGAGATTGCATGGCTCAACGACGAAACCGAGGCCGGAGCGTGTCAGCTCGCCGCCGGTGAACTTGCGCATCAAGGCGCCGTTGATGAGCACCTCCACCGCCTCATCGGAGAGCTTCAGGCCGATGTTTGTCGCCCTGCCGTTCATGCTCATGCGGCTCTGCTGGTCCATCTGCCCGTCGCCACGCTCTAGGCCAAAGGTGACCTGGCTGCCGGAGATGTAGAACACGATGTTCGTGCAGCGCGAGGCCATGTCCACGCCATTGCTGAACAGGCGAAGGCGCAGCGAGGTGTAGCCCTGGCAAACCACGTCGAACTTCATCTCGCCCACCTGGCAGAAGGAGGGATGTCCCCATGAGCCGCCGGGCTGCAGATCCACTGCGTTACCGCTTCTTTTTGCCGTGCTCTCGCCGCCGCGCGTGCGCTGCCAGCCTGGATCGTCAAAGCCGTTCATGGCCAGCGCGGCATTGGCAAACTGGATGCCGTGCAACTGGTCGGCCGGAATTTGCCTCAGGTCCGTCACCTGGGAGTCAATGTCCACAAGTGCTGAATCGAGCGAGCGCAAGGTGCCGGGCACCACATCGCCTGTCCGCAGATAAAACAGCGCCTCGGGGCGGGGCGCATCGCCAGGCAGGGCGCGCGTGATCTCAATGCTGGCCGCGCTTTTCAGCGCCACGGACCGCGCCGCACCCACGGCCAGCCAGCGCGGTACCGGGCCGCCAGCGGCCTCCAGCGTGCCATGCAGCGATCTCCCCCCGACGGTCAGCATGTCCAGCTTTGCCAGTGCTGACTCCTTCACAGCTTTCTCTGGTACCGACAGACGCAGCTCGATGCGGTGCAGGCCCGCCATCTGGAGCGCGATGGGGGCACTGGCAAAGGCGCACTGCATTTTGACGGTTCGCTTCTCGATCCCCAGCCACCGGCCGGTGATCCAGGTGCCGTCAGTGAACCACAGCTCGGTGCCTGTGGGTGCGGGGGCAGCGGCGGGCGGCGTGTCGAACTCCACCGCGAGGACGTCATCCCACTTCAAAGCGGTGCCTTTGGCGAGGTCGAGCACACGCCCGTCCAGCATCTCCACGCATGGACGTTTCGTGCTGATCTTCTCCGGCAGCCGCCCATCCCATTCGCGGATGCGCAGCGAGTCGAGCGTGAGGTCTGGTCCTTTGTTCAGGAGGTTCAGACCCACGACGGTCGAGTCCTGGCTCATGTCGGGACGGTTCACCATCGGGTTGGCGATACCATTCTGCACCGCCTGACGAAACAGGCCCGCGAGTCCGCCGATAATGCCGCCAATTCCCGGTTTTGCAGCAGGTGCTCCGCCATCGGGCGTGGCCGCCACGGCGGGTGCGAGCTGTGTCTCTGCAAGCTTCATCCCCTGTGCTCCATAAAGCGCACAACGGCCTGCTTTGCGATCCCAAAACGCCGTGAGAGTGACGCTGCGCTCTGTCTCGGCGAGCTTTTGCGCGCTGGCAAACTCGCGCCCCTGCAGCACGACTTCATCGTCCCAGGTCTCGATGACAAGGCGCTGCTTTTCCGCCGCCTGGAGATCGAGCTTGAACTCCGGCCGCACGCTGGAGCTAAGCGTGAAGCGCATCTCCACGCGCTCCGGCAAATCCAGCGGCAGGCTGACGGTGTGATTCCAGCCCACATGCACGAGCCTCCCGGTGGCGACACTGCGCCAAAGCGGAACAGTGGGGTTGTTGCCGCCGAGCCGCGGATCCCCCTGCTCCTCCCAGTCCGCCGGGCTCGTGGGTCCGGCATAGACCAGGCTGTCCGCCTGCAAACGCTGCACGCTCACGACCGCCGCACGCTGGAGCCTCATGCCACCGTGATGCGCGGAGGTGACGCTGAGCGTGCTGTCGTCCATGTCCGTGATCTTTCCATACAGGCGGCTGCCATCGCTGAGGCGGATGCTAAATGGCTCCTCCGTCGTGCTGTCTTTCCCCGCAAACTCCACGCGCTGAAGGGCGCGCAGGTCCAGCGTCAGCGGCTCCGCAAAGGTAGGCGATGTCCAGGTGAGTTGGTCTGTAGTGGCACTGATGACCTCGCCGGGAAGGGACTCGCCGTTTTTCCAGCGGAGGTCTGCGGCTAACACAAAGGAGCCGTGAGAGAGGATGACTAACATCCACCATGTCAGTCCGCTCCTAGAATAGATTTCATCTCTCATAAATGGGCAGGAACCGGTAGTTCAGCGCCAGGGCCAGCAGGGACATTCCGGTGGAGTAGGCACCGCCGTTGAAGCCGCCATCCTCACCCTGTGACTCCTGGAGTTGGCGCACGATGGCGGCATTCCACTTCTGCCAGGCGGCGTAGTCGCCCTGAAAAAGCGCCTGGGCCATGTAGTAGCGGAAGTACTCCTTGTAGTGCCCCTCGCTGTGCTCCAGGCGGCCGGTGATGTGCTTCAGCGTGGCGGCATACTCCTCCGTCTCCTTGGTCTTCGCGACGGCGGCGACGAGCGTGGCGATGGCGCTGCGGTTCATGGACTCGCCCATGCCGCCGAAACCTCCGCTGTAGGCCACGGAGCCGTCCTTGCCCGTGCTGCGGCGCATGTATTCCAGCGCGTTGGCGATGACCTCGTCCGCCACCTCCATGCCAGCGTTCCGCGCTGCCAGTAGGCCCATCAAAACAGCGCCCGTGACCGAGGTGTCCGCGTCCGTGGAGTCCGGGGTGTAACGCCAGCCGCCCCAGCGGTTGCTTTTTTGCGAGGTGGCCGCGCAGCGGACCGCCAGATCAAGCGCCTGGGCGATGCTGCGCACGGGCTTCTGCCCCTCCCACACCAGCGACTCATCCACCGCCCCGTACGCCTCCGCAAGCGCCAGCATGGCGAAGCCGTGATGATACATGCTGTTCGGCAGATACCCGGTGTCGGCATCCTGGCTGCGGATGATGGCCTGGATCGCACGCCGTATCGCCGGGGCATGACGGCTGAAGTTCGGATCCTCGCCGCCCGCCAGGAAGGCCATCAGGCAGATGCCGTCCACCCCCGCGCCGGTGTTTGATCCCTGCCAGCCGCCCGTCGGTATTTGATTCGCCGCCAGCCAGGCCAGGCCGCGCTCATAGATCGTCTCCACCTCCATCGGCACAGCGGCCCCGTGGCGCACGGCAGGATCTTGTGCCTGGGTGGAAAAGCAGGGCGTCAGCGCAAGGCAGAGCGTGAAACTGGCGATGGCGCGCCGGCTTCTCCTGCCCTGCCTGTCAGTCTTTGTCGGTGGCGTCATGGTATTCACTCGTACTCGTTGATGATCATCCGCATGCCGTTCGGGAAACGGCGGTTGTGCCATTGCTTCACGCTTTCCCAGTACTGGCTGGTCTCGGGCAGATCGGTCTTTTTGAAAAGTTCCCACTGCCGCGCGGTGAGCACGGCCTTCATGTCCTTCTCAGGCACACCGGCCAGCGGCATTCCGGCGGAGTAGGACTGCAGGTACCAGGAATCGTTCATGTAGCGCCCGATGTCGGGCAGGTACTCCTGTAGCAGCTTGCGGAGGTGCGGGCGCAGCTTCTCACACTGCTCGGTGCTGAGCTGCCGCCGCCGGTCCATGTCCATAACCACGATGCCCGCCAGCGCGTCAAGTCGGTTCGCCTCGCGCGCTTCCACTTCCGCCTTCCATGCCGTTTGCTGATCAGGCGTCAAAAGCGTCTCCACCGCCGTCTTCCACACGGGCTGCTCAGGTGTCGTCTGGCCGTTGCTGGAGCCGAAGCTGATCCGGCCCATGCCGCCGAGCATCACCGCGATATTCTCCGCAGTGGCATTGCGCGTGGTGCTGCGCGCGTAGCTTTCCATGCTCCGCCGCCATTCGACCAGCTCCGCCTCCACCGCGCCCTTGGCCGCTGTGGTCAGGCCCACCTGGGTGGAGGCGGGCAGCGCAAGCACGCGTATGGCGTCCTCCACCCGAGTGATCATGGGGGCGAGCAGCAGCTTCCGCTGTTGGATGCTCATTTGATGGAGGTGCCGTGAGAAAAGCTGCTCCACATCGCGTGGCTCCTTCCCCATACTGGAGGCGATGTCAACTCCACGCCGACGGCTGCCGCCATTGTCCTTCTGCCACTGCTTGAGGCGCTGCATCTGCACCTCGTCAAGCACGGGCTTCCAACGCTCGTCCTTCACCTTCGCGGATGCCTCCTGGAGATAGTTCGAGCCGAGACCCCATTGCTCCTCCTTCATGGATGACTCCATGCCCGCAGCCAGCTCGCGCGCTAGCGGCAGCACCTTCTCCCGCTGGGTTTTTGTCAGGGCCAGCGCAGCATCCAGGTCCGCCAGCACGAGCTGGGTGAGCGCCGCCCGCCGCCGCTCCTCGCGGCTGCTGCCATCCGCCTCCACGCGCCTGCGTTCCTCGGCGCTCAGCAGTTTTTCCAAAGCCTGCTTCCAGGCGGGCTGCTTCTCCGGCTGTGACTCCGTCTTCATACTCACATAGTAGGCACCCTGGGACAGGCGTTCCGTGCGTGACTGCTCATCCATGGCGGAGAGTTGCGTGGTCGCCAGGCGCATCCAGATGTCAGCCGTCTGGCCAGTGGAAGCCTTCGCCGCCGCCTCCAGAGCCTTCGCACGTTCGGCGGGCAGGTCGAGCACGGTGATGACCTTGCTCGCCTCGCGCTCCATGCTCTCGGTCCAGCGCAGCCGCGCCTGTTCCAGGGATGGAGCTAGCGCGCGCGCCAGCTCCTTCTCCAGACGCTCCTTTTCCCTGACAAAATGCTGCGCCCACTCGCTGCGCTGAGCCCCGGTCAGCAGGCGCTGTAGCATCGCCAGCCACTCCGCGTCCAGGGAGGGATCAGCATCCAGGATGTAGCCGCTGAAGGTCTTGCCGTCCTTGATGTCGCTTTGCCAGCGCGCGTCTGTGATGAAGCGCATGCACTCGGCGGCATGTCTCGCCTCATCCTCGCAGATGCGCCGGATCATCTTTTCTGCGGCCTCCTTGAACTGCGTGGCGAGCATCTCGTCCAGCTTCAGAAACTTCGCCATCTCCGTGAGCTTCGGCGTCATGTCGCTCACGGCTTTTTCCTCCGCCTTCTTTTTCCAGCCTGCCAGCGTCTGGGTGATCTCGCGCTCACGCCGCGCCAGCCTCTCGTCCGCGATTTTCTTCCATTCGGCATGTTGCTCGGCGGTCAGCGTCTGCCTCAGCGCCTCCTCCCACAGCGGCTGCCTGTCCGGCAGCATGCAGCCTTTCACCAGCCGCGCTATGGCGATGCCGTCCACATTCCAGCTCTCCAGCGCCTCCAGTGCAGCCTCCGTGTCGGTGACGGTGAGCCGGATGCGGTTGGTCTCGGTGACAGCCTTCTTCCACGGCTTCATCGTCTCCTCTGCGGCCTTGTCAGCGGCGGTTTGCAGGGCCTTCTGCGCGGCCTCGGGCAGGTTAAACTTTGCCATCACAGCCTTCACCACGTCCTGCATGTGCTCCGCCACCATTTCCTGCCGCAGCGGTGCCATTCGTTCCGCCATCTCCGCGAGCGCCTTCTCCACCTCCGGGCTGAGCGGCGTCTCGCAGCGCTGCCACCAGCGCAGCTTCGGCCCAGGCTCGGCGGCGGACGCGGCGTTGCAGGCGAGGAACGCCAGCGCGATCACGCAAAGACACAAAGACGCATGGTTTGTCAGGCTGCCGCGTTCATGGCCGCTCCTCACGCGCCTCATCTCCCCGCACCCCCTGACTCCAGCATGTTGAAGTAGGCGTCCAGTCCGGTCTTGAACTCCTCCGGCAGCTCACGGCCCGCCTTGCCCGTGGCCTGGCCGACGGGGCGCACGGTCACCTCGCTCTCGGCATCACTGCCGGGGCCGAGGGCGGCCAGGGCGGCCTGCGAGGCCGAGGCTGCGGTGCCGCCACCGCCGGGGTCGCTGCCACCACCACCGCCACCGTTCGGCTTCTGGCGCTTCGCCTGCAGCAGCAGCTCAATGGCCTCCGTCTCGGCGGCGATGGCGGGATCCCCGGTTTCCGGCTGGTAAAGAATGCCTCGCGCCTCATCCATCACCGTGACCACTGCGGTGAGCAGCTTAAGCTCCTTGCCAAACTTCTCCGCGCCGTCAGGCAGCGCATGGATGTCCTCTATGGCACCGAGCGTGTGCTGGGTGATGCCGCTCTGCTTCCGCGCCAGCGGGATGACCTGGCGCTGGTAGTCGTCCGCCGTTAGGCCAGCGCGCGCCTGCTGCATCTCGCGTGTCTCATCGCGCAGCTTCATCTCGTCGCGCAGCGCCTGCATGACCTTCAGGACGATCTCAGGCGGCAGGCTGTCGCCGCTGCACGAGGAGCAGGACTTGCACTGGCTGGCGGCCACCATCTCCTCCGCCCAGCGGTCCAGCGTGTCCGCCCAGTACTCCGCGCCGACAATGCCCGTGCCGCTCAGGTTTTCCGCGGTGCGGTCGCCCAGCACGGCCAGCGCCTTCACCACCTGCGTCTCCTTCATCTGGCCGATGATGTTCTTGAAATGCAGGTCCGGCTTCCGCTGAAAGTAGGCCTCCAGATCACCCTGGATCACGCGCACAATCTCGCTTTGTTTTTTCTCATGCTCGGCGATGGCGGCAGCCTCCTGCACGGGCTTCTTCACGAGGCCAAAGGCGGAAAGCGTCTTCTCATTGAGGTCCGTCGCCGCCGTCATCTGCTGGCGTGACGCGGCCTTGAGGCGCTTCACAAACGTGCTCGCCTCCAGGCTGGCCAGGATCGCCGCCAGCTCGTCGGAGACCTTGGCAAACTCGGCCAGCAGATCCTTCTGCTCCGTGATCGCCGTCTCCATCTTCTCCTGCGCGGGTGATTCCGGAGCGGGCGGCTCATCCTTCTTCGCACCCGGTGCGGCGGCCAGTGTCGTCGCCGGCAGGGTCAGGCGACCTGATCCAGGCGGCTTCGGCTTCGCATTGGGATCATCTGCTTTTGGCTCCGCCTTGCTCATTGATCCCTCACGATCCGCGATGCCCGGCGCGGGCGGTTTCGGCGTTGCATTCGGATCCACAGGTTTCGCACCGCCGCCGGGCGGCAGGTTGGGACCATTCGCCACCTGCGGGGCCGCAGGCTTGCTGCCGCCCGGCTGCGCCACCTGCTTCGCATCAGTGGACGCAGGTTTCCCAGGCGTGCCGCTGGCATTGGCCGGAGAAGGTTTGCCGCCGGGGGCATTCGATCCCGCCTTCAGCAGGTCGGCCACGCTCGGCATCCGCTTCGCGGCGATGTCATCCAGCGACTTCAGCATCGTCGCCCAAGATTCCAGGCGGCTCGCGTCGAACTCATCATTGCGCGTCGCCTGCTCCACCAGGCTACGCCCGGCCTGTGTCAGACCGCCCAGCCGCGCCGACTGCGCATTCTCCGCGCTAGCCTGCTGCGCCACACGGCGGCGATTTTCAGGGCGGTCCAGCTCGGCGGCGCTGAGAGCGCGCAGCTCCTTGTTCGTCGCGTGGAGCTGCTGCTCCCGCTCATAGCTCTCGCGCGCGGCCTGGAGCCATTTGCCAAACTGCTCCGTCAGCCAAAGCGCGTGGTCCGTCTTGTTCAGCACATGCAGGACAAAGACTGCCGACTGCGCGCGCTTCCGCCCCGGCAGATAATCCTCCGCCCAGGCGCGCAGCTCCAGCGTCTGGGGTGCCACACCGTCCCGCACCGCGCAGAAGGTGGCCCGCACGGCGACAGTCTTCTTTTCAGGAGCACCCGCCGCCGCCAGCCTATCACCCTTCGTTTTGCCCTCGCCCACACTGCGCCACTCCAGTCCCACGCGCTGCACGCCGTAATCGTCCTGCGCATCTACATCGAAGACGACCACCTCGGAGTCCAGCACCACCTGCTCCGGCGATTCACGCCGCGCGACGATGCGCGGTGCCTCGTCCTCCGCCGCATTCACGCGCAGCACCAGCGGCTCGCGCGGCGTCAATCCATCGCGATCCTTCCAGGTAAAGCGCGTCTCACGGTCCGCCGTCACCGCGCTGTAGCCCGTGATCAGCTTTGCCCCCGTCACGGGCTGCGGCGTGCCATCCACCGCCGCCGTGTCGAGATCGCGGCTCGCCGTCGCCTCAAACGCCGCCTCCGCGCCCTTCAGCACGCTGACCGATCCGCCACGCACCTCGATCACCGGCTGCGTGGCATACTTCAGGTAGGCGGGCAGCCTTGTCCGCACCGACAGCGTCGTCAGCTCCGGCCGCGTGCGCGGCACCACGCGCAGCTTCTTCCGCACATCACCCAGCGCGAGGGCCAGCTCCGCGTCTTTCTTCTGCGGGGGGAAGCTCAGCGCATACACGCCTTCCCGCAAAGCTGCCGTCACCCCCGGCTGCCCCTTGATGCGCGCGCTCGCACTCAGAGGCGACCAGCGCGTCTCCGGCCGCAGCCGCACCGGCAGCTCAAAGCCCTCCGCATACGGCACCACCAGCCGGTCCGGCAGCGGCTCCACCCGGGCAAAGGTATAACGCTCGATCTGCCTCCAAGGCATGAGCCAGCGCGCCAGCGCATTGCGCGCCGCATCCTGCGCCAGCACCAGCGCGCAGGTCACGAGCACCGCCGCCGTTCCCACCGCCGAGCCCCACTGCCGGTGCCGCGCCTCCGGCACCGCTTGGCGAAAATCCTGGTCCTTCACCGCCGCCGCCGCCTGGGCCATCGCCGCCTGCACCAGCTGCTCACTGCGCCCGGCGCTGCCAGATTCAAGGCGCGCCAGCTCCACGATGCCCAGGAGCTGGTCCCCCAGCCGGGGAAAAGTGCGCCGCAGCAGCCGCGCCGCATCCTCCAGCCGCCGCTGCCGCCACACCCAGCGGTGCCACTTCAAAGGCAGCCCCAGCCCCAACACCGCCACACCTGCCACCAGCAGCGCCGCACGCAGCCACGCCGGTGTCTCCATGCAGCGGTCCAGCACAAACACCAACAGCCAAGACAGCGCCAAACCAAAAGCAGCGGCAAGCAAACCCTCAGTGAGCTTTACGATCCACACCCGCCGCCGAAAGTCCGCCAGCTTGGTTTCAAGGATGAGGGGAAGTTCCGTTTTCATAATTTGCAGATCGTGCGCTGAATCAACGGAATATACCAGCCAGAAATACGCCAAGAACTGCGGAAGGACAGCCAACCGATCTATCTGCACCAGTGTGGTAAATGTCCAGCACGCTGGCAACTCGCGAACTCAGCGTTAGCCATATAAAACGCTTCATTTCCTAACCCCATCCAGTGCCGCTACGATGGCGATCTCGATCAGCAGTTTTTGAATGTTGCAGCCGGTGGCAGCGAAATCACGCTGCAATTGATCCATCGTGCGCTGTCCGTAAGCGGGAATCTGCTGCTTCACGGTGTGATGAAATAGGTGGCGGATTAAGGCGCGGTGGCCAGCAGGATTGTCAGCCACGTAGTTCACGATGTCGCGCGGGCCGGTGAGGTGGATGGTTCTTCCTTCCTCGGTGGAAAACTCACTCACAGGGTTCACAGGCTTGTTGTTGTCTTTTGTGCGCCAGCGGCCAATAGCGTCGAAGTTTTCCAGGCTGAAGCCGAGTGGGTTGATGACGCTGTGGCAGGACATGCAGTTGTTGTTGCGCGTCAACTCGGTGATCTTCTCGCGCATCGTCAGCTTCGGGTCGAAGTGGCTTTCATCGAAGCTCACAGCCATCTGCGGTGGCTTCAGCGCCATGCCTACAATGTTGCGGGTAAGGAAGACGCCGCGATGGATGGGCGATGTCTGCTTGCTGTAAGCCATTGAGGCGAGCAAGTACGGGTGCGTCACCACGCCTGCGCGTTGTTTTGGATCGAAGGATACGCGCTGGAAGCCATCCCCTGGATCGCCAGTGCCGTAAAACTTCGCGAGGCGGTCGTTGAGCAGGAGATAGTCGGCCTGGAGCAGTTCGCGGTAGTCTGACTTCTCGCTCCACACCACGTTGTCTATGAATTGCAGCAGGGACTCACGCAGATCGGCGATGACTTCGGCATTGAAGCCGGGGAAGGCTTTCGGATCTTTGGGGGTGTTTTCTGCATGTTCCAGATCAAGCCAATGGTGGAAGAACCCTTGCAGCTTCGCTTTGGTGCGCGGATCAGCGATCATGCGCCGCCCCTCTGCCTTCACTTGGTCTCGCGTGCGCAGTTTTCCGCCTGCCGCAGCTTGGATGAGCTTGCGGTCTGGCAGGGAATCCCAGAGGGCGAGGGCGAGGCGCGAGGCCACATCAAAATCATCTGGCATTTCTCCTCCGAGACAGAGATCAGGATAGAGGAACTGGGGCGACTTCAGCGTGAAGAGCACGACACGCATTACGGCGGTTTCCGGTGTTTTCGCTGTCTGGAACTGCGCCTCGACATAGAGCCGCTTCTCCTCATCACTCAGCGGATGGCGGAAGGCGGTCTCGACGAAGCTGTCTGCGAAAGTTCGCAGCTTCCCCGCCCGATCAGGCGCGTCGTCCTTCGTGCCAGCCAGTTGGTTAATGTGCTCCACAACATACTCCGCCGTAGAGATGGCGGCCTCTGTAACCGCCTGCTGCCATTCTTTGGAGACGGAGGTGCCGCGCTCGTAGCCGACGCTGCGGTCATCGGGCGGGAAATTCGTGCTCACGACCATCTGCTGCCTCGGCTTGTCTGTGCGTAGCGCGTGCGCGGGGATGATCTGCTTCACCCCATGTGGCGGCTTCCACCACAGCTCGATGGAGGCGGTCTTTTCCTTGAATTTGAAGTGGTTTAACATCAGCCGGTAGGCGCGTCCGCCGATGAGATAGAGGCTCCGGCTCTCCTCGCGCACCTGTGGTCCGGCGCTTACCCAGGCATCAATTAGCGCCTCGCCCTCATCATCTGTAGCGGAGTTTACCCAGAGGCGCGCGCCGTTCTCTGTCTTTAAGGTGAACTCATAAAATCCCGTCTCGGGCGCGATCACGCTGCCATCGAAGTGGTTGTGAAACTGTTCGGCCTCCAGCTCGGCCTTGTCCGGGCTGTCAGTGCCAAAGTGAAATGCTACGCGCGGCTCGATGCGTTCGATGCTTTTGTTCGGGCGCTTCATCTGAATGCCCTGCTTCGGCGTGGTGTCCACCGCTTGCTCGCCCGGCTTGGGCAGAGCCACACCGCGAAACGTTGCCTGCAGCCCCTGGTCGCCACTTACCGGCCTGTCATAGCCCACGCCGAGGTGAAAACGCCCGAGCATATCCATAACACTGTTGCGAAACTGCGGGATCGTGAGCCGCGCGAGATCCTTTTCCGGTGGCCGCACCCGTGCCTGCGCTGCGGGGGAGTAAAAGGCATCGTAAATATAAGCGGCGACCTGCTTGGCATCCTCCCCCACACAGGTGCCTTCCTTGCCCTCTGGCATCGTTTTCTCGATCTTCCGGATCAGCGCATCCAACGAGCGATCACCGGTCAGCGGCTCGTCATACTTGCCGTCCACGCCCTGGCCGTCCTTGCCGTGGCACTCGATGCACAGCTTTTCATAAACGACTGCGCCAGGGTGTGGCGCGGCTGCTGCGGTAAGGGCCAGGTGCGTCCAGAGAGCGACGCACATGAACCGTCTGGAGAGACTGCTTTTTTTCATTGAAGGGGGGAGGAGAGAATACAACTGCGAGAGTCATGTCTTTCAGGTGGATGGCAACCCCTTCCCTACTCCTCAGATTTCAAACACGACCTAGCGGCGCTGTATCTGCCGAATCGTATTTCGGTGGTAAACTTCTGCCTCTTTTTTGTGCAACCAGATGCTCAGCCAAAACAGCACCATGCCTGCAAACACCGTCACCGGGATCAGCAGGCGCAGCTTTGGCGTGCGCGCCCCAGCTAGGGTGGCTGCCGCCAGCAGCGCCATCGCGTAGTAGGCCCAGGCCGTGTCGTGCCGCAGCCGCGTCTGTGCGCGAATAGCAGGGGCATCGGCAGGCGGATGCACGGCGAGGATGCGTACCGTCGCCTCATCGCGCAGCTCCAAGTAGGGCCAGACGCTAGCGCATGATAGAGCGATCACCGCCAGGGCCAATAGACGACATATTTTCTCCCCAACAACGAAGGCGACGATGAGAAAGGTGAGTCCTATGCCCAGCCCGTACAGCGGCAATGCCTCCAGCAAGAGGTGCGCATACTCGGGGTCGAGCACGCTTTGCCAGAGGGTTGTCACTTCACGCCACATGCACAGCCAGAGTGCTGCACCCACCCCGGCCCGCAATCGCTAAATTTGCCTAGCGGCCTCACCCCGCTATCAGCTCTGCTCTCTAGACCTTTACTGCATAAGCCCTGGGGCAAGAATGAGACGCGGCGCAATGAAGTGCTATCTGGCGTCGTTGATGCGCTTCCCAACTATGCGCTTCTTCATCCCCATCCTCCTCGCAGCCCTCACTGCCAGGGCAGAACTCAAGCTGCCCGCCATCATTGGTGACAACATGGTGCTCCAGCAAAAGCAGGCGAATCCCGTCTGGGGCTGGGACACTCCCGGAACAGAGGTGAAGGTGACCTTCTCCGGCCAGACCCAGACGGCGAAAGCCGATGCCCAGGGCAAATGGGCCGTCAAGCTCGCTCCCCTGCCTGCCAGCGCACGGCCTGCCATGATGAGCATCGCGGGCACGACGACGCGGGAGCTGAAGAACATCCTGGTGGGAGAGGTTTGGCTCTGCTCCGGGCAATCGAACATGGGCTTCAGCGTGGACCGCACCTGGGATGCGGATTTGGAAATGGCGCAGGCGAAGCATCCGCAGATCCGACTCATCTCAGTGCCCAATGTCGGCACGCAGGTGATCCAGGACGACTTCCAAGGCCAGTGGGAGGAATGCACCCCCACGACGGTGGGCGGTTTCAGTGCAGTGGGTTATTATTACGGACGCCTGCTGCATCAGGTGCTGGGAGTGCCGGTGGGGCTGATTGACAACGCCTGGGGCGGCAGCGCGTGCGAGGCCTGGGTGCGGCGCGATGTGCTTGAAAAGGATGCGCGCTTCAAGAGTATCATCGCCCGCTGGCAGCAGACAGAGAGTAGCTTCACGCAGGCCGACTTTGACAAGCAGATGGCTGACCACAAAGCCAGGCTGGATGCCTGGACTGTGGCCCGGCGCGAGGCGTTGAAGTCAGGCAAACCAGTGCCGCCGAACCCGCCGCGCGCACCGCAGAATCCGCTGACGGGACAGCATCGCCCCGGCAACCTGTATGCGGGCTGTCTGCATCCGCTGATCGGCTACGGCATCAAGGGCGCGATCTGGTATCAGGGCGAGTCGAACGCCAGCCGCGCGATGGAGTATGGCGAGCTTTTCCCGATGATGATCCAGCACTGGCGCACGGACTGGAAGCAGGGCGACTTTCCCTTTTATTGGGTCCAGCTCGCTGACTACAAAGACTACACGGCTGAGCCGGGCGACAGCGAGTGGGCCGAGCTGCGCGAAGCCCAGACACGCACGATGAGCAAGCTGCCGAATACGGGCCAGTGTGTCATCACCGATCTCGGCGAGGCCAATGACATCCACCCGAAGAACAAGCAGGATGTGGCAGAGCGCCTGGCGCGCTGGGCGCTGGCGAAGGACTACGGCATCGCGATGCCCTACAGCAGCCCTGTTTACAAGGAAATGAAGATCGAGGCAGGCAAGGTCATCTTGACCTTCGACCACGCCTTGAAAGGTCTGCGCATCGTGGATGTGGATGAGGTACGCGGCTTCGCCATTTGCGGAGAGGATCGCAAATGGGTCTGGGCGCAGGCGACGATCCTGCCAGACAGCAAGGTCAGCCCGCGCACGCCGCGCGGGAACCAGATCGCCGTCAGCAGCGCTGCCGCGCCGAAGCCCGTGGCTGTGCGCTACAACTGGGCCGACAATCCGACCGGCAACGTCTATTCCGCCGAGGGACTGCCTTTGACGCCCTTTCGCACAGATGACTTCCCCATGCTGACCGATCCTGCGAACCCGAACGGCAGCGCGGCAAAGGAGGCTGCCCGGCAGCAGGAGATCAATAAGCGCCTGGAACTGCGGACCAAGGCGGCGGCGAAAAAGAAGTCCTGAACGACGACGCCTGATGCGGCCGCCAGATCATGGCGGACATGGATGCCGCGCGTGCTTTCCGTTTGCACGCGCGGGGGTGTGTTCCAATCTCCCGCCGCTATGATGTCCCGGCACCTTGTTTCATTGATCCTCCTTTCCCTGGCCGTGCTGCTCACGGCCTGCCAATCCACCACGCGCGGCGGGCCGCAGGTGGAGCAGCGGCGCATGGCCATTGCTGCGGAGCCGCCGGGGGACTACTATGTGGGGCGGCGCTTTCACATCGATAAAACCCACTTCTGGGGCTATGTGAGGCGGCCAGGGGAGAGCTGGGACCGGTCAAGGCTGGTGGTGCTCAATGAACGCTTCACCAAGCAGCCGGACCGCCTGCCGGAGATCCCAGGAGGCGACGGCCCCGCCTATGGCAGCGATCACAACCACGAGTACCGCCTCTGGGGCCATTTCTCCGGGCGCAGGGTGTATGACCCGAACAGCAACATGATCCTGCCAGAGTTTGTCCTGCAGCGTGCGGAGCTGAAAAACACCTCCCCCGGCTGGCTGTTTAAGCCCGATGAGCGCTTCAACGGCACCCAGCTCCTGCGCGGCGAGCGTGGCTCGACACCGGGCGGCGACTAACCCTGCTGCCGAGAGATTTAGCAGGTTGCTGAAAAACGTCGTGGTTTGAGAAGCGCTTTTCCTTTTCGCTGGTTTTTCGAGCCTTTGGCGAGGCTCGCGCCTCTTTTCTCGCGGTTTTGCGCCCCGCGAGGGGCGTCTTGGGCGCAGTGCGCACGACTCGGGGCTTATGCCCCCCACCACGGTTGGTGGTGCGTGGCTGCTTATCGCCAACCGGGCCATGCGCAGCAGGTTGTAGGCTCCGCCCACATACTGGCACGCGGCGTTGACTCTCTCCACGCCTTGGTGGGCGCTTTTGCGCAGTCCGCCGATGCTTTTGGCCCAGCCAAAGATTTGTTCGATGCGCCGCCTCACGATCAGGCTGGCTTGGTAACCGCCGCGCTTCGTGGTGCGCGCGTCGAGTCCTTCGACCTGCCGCCCTTCGATCTGGGCGCAGTGCGGTGTGACTCCGCGCTCGCGGCAGCCTTTCACGAATTCGGCCTTTGGCCGGCTGCGCAGCTTGGTTGTGATACCCTTTGTCGGCTCCCAGCGTCTTGGGCTTGAAGCCGCGCTCTTTGAGCTTGTCCAGCGCGTCGATGGCGGCGCTCGTTTCGGTTTTGCCCACAGCTTGATGCACGTCGAGCGTGACGCACAGGCCGTTGCGGTTGTCCATGCTGGCGTGCAGACCGAAGCATAGCTTCGAGGCGCTGCCCTTGCTTTTGCGCAAAAGCTTCGCCTCCGGGTCGGTCTTGCTCTGGTGCGTGTCGTTGCTGCGTTTCTGCCCTTTGAAGTCGCTACAGCCGTTGCTGTCCTCGGGCTTCTTGGGCTCGTCTTTCGGGCGGAAGCTCTTCATGCTCGCCCAGGCGTCGATGAGGGTGCCGTCCACGCTGAAGTGTTCGTCGCTGGTCCAGCCGCCTTTGCGCGCCAGCTCCACGACCTGCGTGAAGAACACCTCGGAGACCTTGCCTTCAAGGAAGCGGCTTTGGTTCTTGGCGAACACGCTGGCATCGAAGGCGAGTTCCTCGGCCTCCTCCATGTTGATGTCCATGAACCATTGGAACAGCGCGTCGTAGGGCAGGCGCTCGCAGAACTGCCGCTCGCTGCGCACGCTGTAGAGCGCCATGAGCACCCGGGCCTTGAGCAGACGCTCGGGCGGCACGGAGTTGCGTCCGCCCTCGGCATAGAGCTTTTCAAAGGTCGCGTCCATGCTCTTGAGCACCTGGTCGATCTGGCGCTTCACTTCACGAATCGGATGCGCCCTGGGGATGCGATCCTTGATGTTGACCAAACATATGAAGCTGCTTTGTGGGTTGCTGCGTCCGCGCATCCGCGCGCTTTACTCCGCTTTCACTCCGCGGCATCGTTTTTCAGTAACCTGTTAGACCCTTAACGAGCCACGGAACGCCCTGGCGCTGTAGTAAGACTGCGCACCATTGTGATACACGAAGACGTGGCCGAAGCGGCGATCACCAAAGAGGGCACCGCCGAGTTTTCTTATATCAGCAGGCGCTTTCACCCAGCTCGATGTCTTCGTATCGAAATTCCCAAGTTTTTGCAGCTCGCGATATTGTTCTTCCGTCAAAAGCTCAATGCCCATGGCCGCAGCTATGTCCACAGCGTTATTTTCTGGTTTATTTTCTTTTCTAGAATCAAGCCCGTCGCGGTCATAACAAACACTTCTGCGACCATGCGGACTTTGCGCAGAACAATCAAAAAAGATGTATTCGCCCGTCTTTTGATCCTGACCAACCACATCCGGTTCACCGCCAGTTCGTTCCATTTCACTGAGTGACCACAGTTTTTCAGCATTAGCTTCCAACTTTGCTTTGACCTTGGCCCATTGCAAATCTTTGTGGCGGTTGATGTTTTTCTCAAAGCGGGCTTTCAAAACTCTGAGCAGTTCTTCACGTTGTTCTGATGACAACTCCCTTTTTGTTTCAAATCCTTTCATGACGTTTTCCCTTCTATTGCTGTGTCGTGTGAAGATCAGGCATCATTTATACTGAGCAGGTCATGAGCGAATCCGGCCAAAGCCGTCTTTCTGGCAGAGTCTGAGCATCTTTTTCATCAAATTTTAAGTTCGCGCCTTCAAGCCAAAATTTGTAGCGAGGCTTGGCCTTGCGCCAATATCTCACTCCAGCAGTTTCTCCAGCGCGGCGGCCTCTGTCACGGGAGCCAGGCAGGTGTAGTTCTGGCAGACATAGGCGGCGGGTTTGCCGGAGATGGGCTGCATGGCGGCGAGGGCTTCGTTTTGGCTGCCCAACCACGTTTGCGCGGCTCCGCCGTCGGCATGGAGCAGGACGGCATTGGGGAGCAGACGGCTGTGGACGACTTTGGCGAGCGCTTGAAACTCCGGCGATGTCTTGTCGCCTGCGAGGACGATCTGCTGCTTGCCGCGATGCAGGAAATCGGCGGCTTGCACGAGCACTGGCACGGCGGAGGGGCTGCTCTGCAAGGTGGAGCCGAACAGGGTGACGATCTTTTCCGCCTGCTCTGCATGAGCCTTGCTGTCGAGCATGGCGGCGAGGCGGCCGAGATTGAGCGCGGCGAGGGAGTTCGGCGAAGGCTCGGCACCGTCGTAGTCCTCTTTGATGCGCAGGACGCTGTGGGCCATGTCGGTGTGGACGCTGTAGTAGCCGCCTTTGTCCTTGTCGAGAAAGAGGCTGTCCATCTCGGTCTGGAGCGCGGCGGCCCATTGCAGCCACTTCACGTCGAACCCGGCCTGGTAGAGATCAATCAGCGCGTGGATAAGGCAGGCATAGTCAATGGCGAAGGCCTTCGGACCTCGCTCGCCTTCGCGCCAGCTTCGGTGCAGATCTTTGCCGGGCTGGGCGCAAAGCTGGTCATGGATGAACTGGGCGGCATCGGCGGCCAGTTTGAGGAAGCCGACATCTCCCAGCGCGGCACCGGCGCGGGCGAGGCCGGAGATCATGAGGCCGTTCCAGGCGGTGATGATCTTGTCGTCCAGATGCGGACGTGGACGTTTGGAGCGTGCCTCGAACAGCAGCTTCAGGCCGCGATCCAGGATGGGCTTCACCTCCTCGGGAGTCTTCTTGAAATACTCGGCGGTCTTCTTGACGGAGAAGGCGCGGAACAGGGTGTTCATGCCGGTCAGCTCGTTGTGCGGATCGCTCTCCGGGCGTGCGTTGCCGTCGCGGCGTGCGCCGTAGCCATAACGAAAGATGCTGCCATCTTCCTTGCCGAGCAGCTCATCTATCTCGGCGGCCTTCCAGACGTAGAAGGCTCCCTCGCGCTTGTGGTCATCGCCCAGGGCGGCGTAGCTGTCGGCGTCCTCGGCGGAAAAGAAGCCACCGTCGCGATGACGCAGATCCCTTTGCACATAGGCGACGATTTCCTGCGCGGTCTCCGCCAGGAAAGGCGATCCGGTGATGAGATGGCCCTCCGCATAGGCCCAGAGAAGCTGGCCCTGGTCGTAGAGCATCTTTTCGTAATGCGGGATGTGCCAGTAGCCGTCCACGCTGTAGCGATGAAAGCCGCCGCCGACATGATCCCAGATGCCGCCGCCAGCCATCGCACGCAGGGTGCGCACAGACATTTCAGCGGCCCACTCGCACTCGCTCTTGCGCGCCTCGTCCTTCAGCCAGGCGTGATGGATGCGCAGGAGCAGATTAATGGAGGAGGAGCGCGGAAACTTCGGCGCGCCGCTGAAGCCACCCTCGTGGTAGTCATAGCTGCTGGCGAGGTTGTCGTAGGCCGTCTGGATCACGGCGTCGGTCTTCACCTCAGCGCCGGTGTTTTCACCGTCGAGATGCTCCTGCAGCTTCGTGATGCTGCGCGCGGAACTGGCCAACACTTTCTCGCGATCTTCACGCCAGGCTTTGTTCAGCTCCTTGAGCAGGTTTTTGAAACCGATGCGGCCCGAGGTGTTTTCCGGCGGGAAGTAGGTGCCGCCAAAGAAGGGCTTCAAATCCGGCGTGAGGAACACGGACATCGGCCAGCCGCCACCACCGCTGGCGGCCTGCACATAGGTCATGTAGGTGATATCCACGTCGGGACGCTCCTCGCGGTCCACCTTTACGGGGATGAAGTTGTCGTTGATGAGCTTTGCGGTCTCCTCGTTCTCAAAGGACTCGCGCTCCATGACATGGCACCAGTGGCAGGTGGAGTAGCCGCTGGAGAGGAAGATGGGCTTGTCCTCCGCCTTCGCCTTGGCGATGGCCTCGTCCCCCCACGGCATCCAGTTCACGGGGTTGTGCGCGTGCTGGAGCAGGTAGGGGGACTTCTCGCGGGCGAGGGCGTTCGTGTGCTGGGGCTTGGCGGGGGTTTCGCTCATGGTGGCAATGAAGGAACGTGCCCGCATGGGGGCGGGTTGCAAGGCAAGGAAACATCGCTTTGTAGTGAAACATTCCAATTTCGCGACGAGGTTGGTTTTGGCATCGGAATATCTAGACCCCTCCTCAACGGGGCTATATTTTAAAGAATATGAACCAGCCTGAGCACATCACTGTAATGCTCCGACAGGTCCGTCCGTGCGGGAGCTACTCATGCAGGATCGCAACCGGCTTGAGAAGCCATGAGCTTGGCGATTGATGCCAGCGTTTGGATTGCCGCCGCCGATTCCACGGACAAGTTTCATCTTCCAAGCCGTGACCTGCTGCGCAAAATTGTCGCCGATCGCATCGCAGTGATTCAGCAGGCCTTCGGCAGAACGGAAGTTGCCTGTGCGCTTGCCCGTCGCCTCCGTGATAGCGCACAGGGACGACAACTGACGCACTCGTTGATGAATCGCATCGTGACATCGGAAGTCGCGATTGACGCGGCATTCTTGACGACCGCTGAGACCATCGGCACCACTCTATTCCTCCGAGGTGCCGACGCACTCTACGCTGCTGCCGCCCAGCAAACTCAAAGCGCGCTGATTTCATGGGACGATGAACATATCACACGCGCGAGCGGCATCACTCCCACCGACTGGCTCACGGCAAATCCCTGAGGTAGCAGTCGGCTCAAGTTTGGACTTGGGCTGCCGTTGTCCCAAGCGAAGCCGGAGCGGGCCAGGGCGAAGGCGGGGAGCGGGCGGCGGTCAAGGCGTAGGCGGGCGTGTGGGGATCAGCGGTTGAGGTTCATCGTCGGCGCATTCACCCCGCGCTCCACAAAGTCGGTGCCACCTGCTTCGTCAAATTCCCCGGCCACCCCGCCGATGAAGTCGCAAAGGACATTTGGGACTTTCTCGCGAAACGACTTCGCCCATGAGCTGCTGGCAAATGAACGGTAGTCGAACGATGACGGGGCGGAAACCTGACTACGGGTCCCGCACTGCCTCTGCCTTGTAGGGAGGCCATAGCTGGACGGCTCCCGGCTGCTCATATTGGAGGCGGGGCCGTTGGCTGTGGTGAAAAAAATGAACTCACGCCCGTTTCCCATTTCCATTCGTTCCGTAGAAGATGACGACGGAATGAGACGTTGTGGGAAATAATCATTGAAATTTGATCTCATTCCCCCCATAAACCAGCACATGAAAATTCAACTTCCAAAGCGCAGAAAGCGCGCAGTGCCAGTCACGAAGGAAGCAAACTCTGACATTCGTGAGGGTTTTGAACTGCTTGGCATCAAGACCAATGCTCAGCCCGAATACCCAGGAACTCAGAATTTTGCCAGACGTTTCGTGCGCTGCTCGCGCACCAAGTTCACGCAGGTCACCTACTCGGCAAGTTCATCCTAGCCAGCTATGCCAAACTGGGGTGAAGTTCTAAAGGAGATCCAAGCGTGCGAGTATCGCGACCCACTGGATCGCATTCGCCGGAAGTATCTGACATTGCTGTCTGAAAAGACGGGCAGAAATGTCATCGCTTACTACTCCGGTTGGCTCCAGCACCCAGACGTCTCAAACACGGCAGTCGGCGACGACGACAAGAATGCGCTCATGGCTGCGGTGCATGGATTGGATCGGACAAAAGGCCTTGATCTGTTGCTGCACACTCCTGGCGGTGATCTAGCTGCCACGGAATCGATTGTTGATTACCTGCACAAGATGTTTGGTGGAGACATTCGCGCCATCGTTCCTCAACTTGCCATGTCTGCCGGGACAATGATCGTCTGCTCGTGCAAAGAGATCATCATGGGCAAGCAGTCAAACCTTGGGCCAATCGATCCTCAGTTTGGCGGCATTCCCGCTCATGGCGTATTGAAGGAATTCGATGAAGCGATTGCAGCGGTGAAGGCTGATCCTGCCAGCATCCCGATTTGGCAAGTCGTCGTGGGAAAATATCATCCGACGTTCATTGGCGAATGCCGTCATGCCTTGAAGTGGTCAACCGAGATGGTTCGCGAATGGCTCGATCGCTGCATGTTCAAAGAGAGGAAGGACTACAAAGCTCGGGCATTGAAGGCGGTGGAATACCTCGGAGACCATGACCACACAAAAAGCCACGCTCGGCACATCCCCGTCGAGGAAGCAGAAAAGCTGCTGAAAATCATCCGGCTGGAAAAGGATGACGTGTTACAGGATTTGGTGCTTACCGTTCATCACTCGTTCATGCACACCTTCGCCAACAGTGCTGCTGTCAAGATCGTCGAGAATCAGATGGGGAGTGCCCTCATGTCAATGCGGGCCAAATAGCGGAAGCAACAACGTCGGCGCATTCGCCCCGCGCTCCATGAGGAGGATGAACTCCACCGGCCACTTCTGAGCACACCGGCGAAGCCCAAGCTTTCCACGGCCTCAGCCTGGGCGTGCTGAGGGTGTTCCTGCTACTTCCACGTTGAGGGGATTCGATGGAGGGACGGCTTCCGTTAGTTCGGATTCGGCACGGTGGCGTCTTGTTTTGTCAAAAAATGACGACTGCACTCATAAATCACACTGGGTGCGAGGATGTGCACATCCTCGAGATCACCTTGTCTCATCGAAGACGCTTCGCCCAAATTGACCTTGATCTTTGATAAAGGTTCCGGCGGTAGTCATTTGCTACGGTTAATTCGATTGCCCGGTCCATTGCTCTAATGGCTTCGCGGAGATTGCCTCTGTCACGTTGGGTATACGCAAGCTGCGCGTATGCTGCATCAGTTTCCTCTATGCTGACTGCTTTCTTGGCGTCAGCCAGTGCTCCATTTAAATCCCCAAGCTCTCTGCGAGCCTCTGCGCTTCCTTCCCAAGCGGCACCAAAGTTAGGATAGGCAGCAATCATCTTTTGAGCTTCTCGCAAACACTCCTTCCAATTACTTTGCTCGCTGAGCAACATTGCCCGTTCAGCAAATCGGTCCCTTTCAGCTAGGCCAGGAGCGCCGACGCCACGTTGCCCTTGAGGTGGCTGAGGAGTCTGATTCGGAGATGCCCGTGAGGATACATTTGCCTGCATGGGAAGCCCTTTTTGCGCATCGATCAACGCCTGAATTTCCTTCTCCGCCCGACGAGCATCCGTCTCACTGCTGAAATGTATGAAGTCCCAATGGTCTGGATAAATTGTAACAGTCCACTCCTCGTCCAAACCGGAACCGTGACTAAAGCGAGCGCCAGCCTTGGTGATGCTACGATCCGACAAGTCAATTTTGGAAAAGGCGCTCTCGCCATTCTCTTTGGAGGTTACTTCCAACACTGAGCCGCTTATGGTCATCGTATGTTCCCAGGTGACCGCGCCGACCGTGAAGCTCTGCCGTCGAGTGCCTTCGGAAATGCCAGTTTTCGACAAAGCCTGCGTGCTGCTTTTCTGGGGAGAAGTCGAAATAGAACTCTCGGCCTGCTCCGCCATGGTGATGCTGGCTTCTATTTGTTCAACACCGTCCACAGACAAGTGAGGTGTGCGAGTTTCCTGGACCAGCAGTAACCGGAATCCAACACATACACATGAGCCAGAAGATCTACCAACGATACACTCAAGAGTTCAAGGACAAGGCAGTCGCGCTGCTGGGAC